>ERZ772977.32-NODE-32-length-123135-cov-120.572798_pt1 | contig 123135 bp, 116 predicted proteins | sample MGYA00511131_ERZ772977 | MGnify/ENA primary metagenome ERZ772977 (study PRJEB29015, sample SAMEA2737935) | human oral metagenome | biome: human oral; feature: human-associated habitat; material: dental | place: China | collected 2151 ...
TCTGATTATTCTGATTATTCTGATTATTCTGATTATTCTGATTATTCTGATTATTACCACCGCCAGAACCATGATTTTGCGGTAAAGGAATATTATTAATCTCTCTACGTACTGCATTTTGAAGTCCGCCAGCTCGTTTAGGGTCATTTTCCAGATCAGCGCGGGCTCTGGACAGTGAATGCATATATGAATTGTCGCCATTCTGAGAGTTTTGCGCAGCAAACGTTACCATTTGCCGAATTTGTTCTGCTCCCGCATTAGCTAGACCTTCGCCGCTAACCTTATCCCTTATGTAATCGCTCATAGCTGCTTGTTCATTGTAAGTACCCTGCCGGATAGCTTCGAGCTGCTTGCCGCCTACCCATGGTGCTTTTTTGGCGCCAGATTGACCGATGGCATCGGCAGCTTCTTTTTGTAGCGAGGCGTCCCCAAATGAGGCGGAAGCTGTAGCTAAGTCAGCAGCTTGTTTACCGGTCATATGCGGGGCTAGAGCCTGCATGGCGGCGCGTCGCTGATAGGATGATATACCTTTTAAATCTACTTTGTTACCATCTTTATCTACACCAGTAGCTATCTCAGCCAAACGATCAGACGACATATTGTTGTCGGCGATCCAGGCGTTAGCCATCTTCATGCGTTCTTTATCTTCTTCCAATAAGGCCATTGATCCAACCAATTTGCGTTTCTGGCCGAAATCGCCGCTCTTAGCATTAAGTCTTCTATTGGCTGCTGATCGCCAGTTTCTAAAGTTGGCAATACCTCCTCTACCTCGATAAGTGCCGCCGCGTATCTGAGCGTTCCTAAGCTGTGCCTTTTCGCGGCGATGCTTACCAAACTGGCTAGTGAGTTTATTTTCTCGCCACTTGCCGACCTTGTCGGTCATTTTATCTCGACCCTTATTCATCTGTTTATTAAGCCAAGCAACTGCCCCGCCGATACCGATGATTTCAACGGCGCTTCTGACTAGTTTCGGTACGATCAGTAATGGTGCAAACACTAGCAAAGCAACGATAGACTGCATAATAATATCGCTTTCCTTAAGGCCGCTACCGAGAATTCTCGCCGCTAAATTACTAGCACCAAAAACTAGTCCCACCATCGGATAGACCATCAGAGAGGCTTTGAAAGCACTCCACCATTTTTTGTACAATCCCTCGGTATTTGGCATTATCATCGCGACGAATGCTAGCGGCGACAGTACGATACATAGGATGATGATAGCTTCCCGCACGCCTAGTAAGAAAATCGTAGTCACTGCCGTGATTACTACGAACAGTAACATCGAAATTACTGTTGCTAGCGCAAAATATCCGACCGTTAGCACTAGAGCGAGTCCAGCGATTTTGTTAATCCAGCCACTGTCACTGTTTGACCACTCGCCCGCTGGTATATCGCCGACGGCAGCAGCCGAGACAAAGTTGAAAGCACTCGACCCGACGACGTTAGACAGGTCTACTAGTAATCCGCATATGTAGAATGATGCATTAACCACTATTACGCCTACTATTAATTTTGGCAACATGCGTTTGATACCGTAATTGTCTAAACCGTATCCAGTCATCTGCGAATAGATGACGAATAGGAAGAACACCACGAAAAGGATATTTGCATAATCGCGAATCTTTGACCAATACGAATAGACAGAGCCCTCGGAAGTATCGCCTAGAATACTTTTGGCGTCAACAGTTAACATATTAATTAGTTGTGCTCGTGCGCCCTCAGACATACTGGCCAGAGTGTTGACAATCGGGCAGACTATCCAACCGATGTAGTCGATTTTGCAGTTTTCTTGGTCTTCTTCTGATTCTGTACTCTCTGCTTCAGGGTCTGCTTCAATGGTTGATCCGTCGGGTAAAGTGACAGTTCCACTACCACTACCACTACCACTACCACTACTACTACTACTAGTAGTACCAGTGGCACCATACTTACAGGCGGCATTTGCTTTTTTAGCTTGTTCGTTCATTAGTTCATCTGCGCTTCCTTTTTCAAAAGTTGCAGTAGAAAAAGGATACTCTTTATCACAAAATGTAGAATCACCTTTATGATTAGCTCCTTTTATACACGCACTTTTTTCAGGATCAGATTTATATTTACTCTCGCATTCAATAGAAGATGCAGGTTTTTTAATCTTACTCTTTACGTACGTAGCGTACGCAGCGGTTGCAGGCTTGCTTGGCCCTAAGGTTTCCATTAAGAAATCTTTACATTTTTTCTGGTAAACATAAGCCCAACCGCTCGCGCCACTTGTATTCCAAAAAGTAACTTCAGAATTTGCGTTGGCTAATTGATATGCATGTGTTTCTATGGTGCCATCATTTTTAACAATACCTATATCGTAGTAGCCTTCGCCTCCGTGCCCATCATCTTTTGATCGCACCCCTGCGTCAGTAACTCCACATTGAGCAACTAGCGTTTTATAACCTATATAGTATTGTATGTGGCCGTGTATAGACTCAGCTTTATTAAAAAGAGCAATTGCAGCATTATCATTAACTATATCTAGGGGGTTACCTGTACCTGTACTAGCCGGACAAGCTCCTGTGGTAGCTACAGTACCACTGACAAGTTTATCCATATCGCAATAAACTTCCCGAGGAGTTCTATTGCTAAAACCTAAGGCTCCCATTGAAGATAAGAATGTAGAATTAATATTTGAACATGATATTCTACCGTCACCTTTTTCTATTCCAGTTATAGCACCAACGGTAGCCATTTGTTCATCGTTATTTTGAAATTGAGTTTCGCCTATTTCGGCACCACTTTTTGAATACTTACGAGAAGTCTCATCGCCTCTATAAACTTTAAAACATCCCCAAAACATGTTGGCAAAAGCGGCCTTTTTTCCAGCATCTGCAATTCCGTTAGGGTAAAAAGGATGAGCATCTGGCTCTGCAGCAGCTGCTTGACTACTTAATAATCCTACAAAAGATGACACAAATACGACGAAAGCGATTAAGATCAGCGAAATCTTTTTATACATAATCACTATACAGTATACATTATACAAACCGTAAATAAAATAAAAGGCGTTATAAACGCCTTTTATTTTGATATAGTTATGCGGTTTACAGTTATTACGGTTCGTTGACTGATTTCTTTATCCTGAAATCTACCAGTTTCATAGGACCTTCTTCTTCCGGTGGTGTGAAGTCAAATACGAAAAACTTGCTTTTGCTAGCTTCGCTATCTTTTTGTATATTTCTATCTAATTCTTGACAAGCAGTTGAGTCAGGCTCTGGGTTTAGGTTGTCTCTCATGACAAAGGAGGTCCCGATTCTTATTTTATGCGGTTGGGTTGGAAAATTGGTGAAATACAATACTTTTCCTTCTCCTTTTAAATCATCTTCGCGTTCAACAGTTCTGGAGAACAATGGGTCTCCATTTAGCGATTCAGGATTGCCGCATTGGGTCAGAGCTACTAAAGTGTTATTTCCTCCTCTTTTAGCAAGCCATGCCATAGATTCTGGTATAGACCCCTGGGTAGGATCGACCGTCGTAAGTTCTAGAAATAGTTCCGTGACACGTTTTTGGAGATTTTCGCGGAAATTATTTAGTTCTTCGTTCTGAATGCGCTGCCCTAGCCCTAGCTCTGCACGATCCTCTTCGCTAACTAAGGATAGAGGGTTAAGAATGCCGTCTACCATACCCCTGAGTTTTTCAGCTATGCTGTCGGCAGCGGCTTTTTCGCTTCCGGCCTCGGCGACCGCGCTTTTCCAGTTTGGAAATGCGAATATTTCCTCTGCTCTTTCGCGCGAGATAAGCTGTTCAGGGTCTGGCAAAGGTTTTTGCTCTACCGTCTTGGCGGTTTCTACGGGTGTCGGCGTTGCTTCAGGAGTTGTAGGTTTTGCGTCAGCTGTCTCCCTCGGTATGTTTGCGATACTTGGGCTGGCTGGCTTTGCAGAGCTAGTTTTTTCAGCGCAGGCTCCTGCGGCCAATATTCCTAGACCGATTCCTGCAAACTTTAGTAGATCGCCGCGGCTAACCTCTTTATTGAGTAGATCTGGACTTTTTACCATAAAACTTCAATCCCCTCCTTCGGGATTAGTGGCTTATGATGTCTATGCGACCCACCTCGCATTTGTGGTATTATTATACATCTTTATGGCGAAATAATCAAGCCAGCGGTGCTAAATTATTATCGAATTGCTAATTTTCGTCGTCATCGTCGTCATCGCCGTCGTACAAATCGCCAGCGAATTCCTTGAGGACGTCGACGGCTTGGTCGGTCATAGGCTGGCGCACGGTTGGCGTGTTGAGAATTTGGACAGCCATCTTGCGGGCATTTCGGCGACGCTTGTTGAACCGCTTGATCAGGCTCTGGCGGGCGTCTGCTTCGCTGTTTGGCAGGCCTTTATCGCCGAGTTTCTTCTGCTCGGATCTGATGCTATCCTCGATGAGCTTATTGAACTGTGTCCTGGTCAGGTCGCTCGTATCAATATCGGCGAACATCACAGCTAGGGCGTTAGCGTTAGCATTAGCGATAGTGCTGGTTTTGATGCGGCCCTCGAGAATCTGGCGGAAGGACTGGTATTGCAGGCTTTCGTCGCCGTAGAATTCGCCGTTGAGGACAGCCTTGAGCGATTTGTCGCTGAGGGCTGGAGCTGCTTGCATGAATTTAGTTTTGATAATAGCTTGCTCGACCGAGCGGCGGAAGTCGTAGTTGTAGCCGGTGGCTATCACATTGCCATGCTCGTCGACTACTCTGCCGGTTTGTTTAATGACATTCATCTTTTGTTCGTACGAGCCGACGTCGAACAGTTCAGCGATCGACATGTCGCGGACGTATTCGTCGCGGGCGTCGAATGCGTAGCTGCGGCCAGCGGCGTCGGTAACGCGCAGTTGAGTGATTGGTTGGCCAGCGGTGTCGGTGCCTAGCTTGCCAGTAGCCAGCGCTTCAATTTGTCCAGGGTCGAGTTTGAAGTGGTGGGCCAGTTCGGCTTGCTGTGCGATCTTTTCGCCGGCTTCTTTGCGCGATTTAGCCACGTATTCGGCCAGTACCGCTGATTGGTTACCGATGCCTGCGGCGTATTCGCGGACCAGTTTGCCGTCGACGCGAACGGTGTTATCGAGCATCATAGTGTTGACTTCGCTGGCTAGTGCCTGTTCGGCGGCGCGTTTGGCACTGGCGGTTAGATTGGTCTCGATGTTAGCGCGTTTGATGTCGCGGGCGACGTGTAGCACATAATTTTGCGTTGGAATGTCGGCGCCGCGCAGGTTGACAACATGTTCGCTTTGGTCGCCCTGGGCGATAATTTCGGCGTGCATTTTGCCAAGTTTTTCTTTAGCGCGGGCAGCATCGAATTCGCTCTTCTTGACGCTCAATTCTAGCGCTTTGTAGCCCGGGCTGGTTTGCACTAAGGTGTCCCAGCGGGCCTGCTGGTCGTTGCTGATACGCTGTTTGTGCGCCTCGACGGTACGCCGGGCGGTATCGACTTCTTGGCCGGCTCTGCTTTCGTTGAATTCATTTTGGACGCGGGCTTTGTCGATTTCGGCGAGTTGTTGGCGGTGTGTCAGATTTTGATGGCCGCGGTCGAAGGCGTTGTCGAGCTCGGATTTGTGGATACTGGCCCGGCGGCGGCGTGCTTCAAGCGCCTGGCCGTGCGGCGTGGCGTAGAAGGTGTTGCCGATTTCTGACTTGCGGGCTTCGTTCTCGCCCTCGACTGTCTGGACAGAGCGCCGGCCATAGCGGTCGTTGTCCCATTCGGTGGCGTTGTTGCTGGCAGCGGCTTCGTAAGCGGCGGTTAAGCCTTTACGGCGCTGTGTCCGGCGATGTTGCCGCCGTACGGCCGAGTTGACAAAGTTAGCGCGGCTGCCGTGGGCTCTGTTGATGGCGCGGGCGGCTCTTTTTAGCTTCGGCGACCTTCTAAAGATGCCTCTGTCGGTATTGATTAGGCTCTTGCCAGCGCGGTTTTTGGCGGCTTGGTAAGCAGCGCGTTCCTGCGCCCAGTTGCGGGTGCGATCGATGATACCGCGGTTCGGATTGTTGACAATACCAGCGAGTTTGCCGAGCAAATTACCGCTAAGCTTGATGATAAGCGGTGTGATGGCGATCGGTGCAACCTGCACAGCTAGGCCGATGATGATTTGGGTAATTGAATCGCCGGCATTAGCGATGATGGCGTAGCCGGCTAGCTGCGCCGCACCGAAAATGAACGATATAAGCGGGAACATTAGCAGCATGGTGGCAAAAAGATCTTTCCACTTATCGAAATATTTATTTGTGCTCGGCAATACGTAAGCCACGAAAGCTAGCGGTGCAACGATGATACACAGGGTGATTAGCGCTTGGCGCATAGCCAGAACCACCATCGCCACGATGGCTGCGACGATAGCGCCGACTAACATCGTGGTTAGCAGTGTCAGCGACGGGCCGATACCGCCGTTAGCGACGACCACCTTGCCGAGTACGCCACCGCCAGCTAGCACTACCCCAGTGACGCCAGTCCATGACAGCTCGTCGCCGAGACGGCCGTGGCTAGACAAACCGTGTCGGACGTCGGTAAAGAACTGTTGTATTGACGAGCCGAGTACGTTCGAGGTATCGACTAGAGCGCCAGATATCCAATACGAAACGTTGACCAAAATGGCCCCAATGATTAAGCGCGGCAGCATTGATTTGATGCCATAGTTGCTCAGGCCTTGGTTGGTGATTTGCGCGTAAATAATCAGCAAAAACACCAGGACGAAACAGACATTGGAGATGTCGCGGACTTTTTGCCAGATTTCGTAAATCGGGTTGTTTTTGGTGGTGTCGGTTTGCAGTGTGTGGACGATCAGGAAACTTTTGATGATGTCGAGTACGCCGTCCATCCGGTCGGCGATAAGCTGCGTAGCTGGGCAGACGAACCAGCCGACGTTAACTTTGCAGTTGTCGCCGTCGTCATCGCCGTCTGCTTCTGGTGCGTTGGCGATAGATACTTTGGTTGACGAGGATTGCGTCGATGGATCGTATATACCGCTGCGCAAAAGATAGCTAACCGCCTGGCCTTCGGTGGCAGTTTTGGCGTCGCCTTCGGTCAAGATGAGGTGGATACCTTCGTTGTCTTCGTATTTGTAGCCGTCGTAGCCAGCGATCGGCAGACTTTTGGTTTTTTCGCCGCTAGCAAACGACGCTTTGTCGATTCTGGTATAGGTGTGTTTCTGGTAAATAACGGTATCGTTTTTGGTAGAACGCTCGGCATCGGCAGCTGCTGCTGGCCGCGATAGTGCTAGAACACTAGCAAATAATGCTATCGTTACTGCCGAGAGCACCAAAAATCCTTGCCGCAAGGATATCCTACCCTGCAGGCATGTTCTTACCCAATCCCGCATACTACTGTTCATTATAGCACTTTTGCTACAAAAAGTCAATGAGCGTTATAAGAAATATTAATGTTTGTCAAAAATGTTTGCAAATATGGACTACCAGCGCTATACTCTAATATTAGGAAGCTATACGCGTTATGAAACAGAAACTAACAACCTGTCTGATTGCTCTAACCAGTGCTGTTGGCGCGCTGTTGCTACTTAGTCGGTCGGTTTACGCGTTGGATTGTGCGGTGTTGCCGAGCGAGATCTGTTCCAAGGCCGAAGATAGCGAGGCGATATTTGCCTTACTCAATTTTTTCTTGACGATACTGGTTGCTTTGGTTGGAATTGTGGCGATTGGCATGTTTATTTGGGCGGGCGTTCTCTATGCTAGCGGCGATGCTAATAGCAACCGGGTTGCTCAAGCCAAAACGATTATGACCAATACGACTGTCGGTATTATAGCGTTTGGTTTAATGTATCTGGCACTGAATTGGCTAATTCCAGGAGGGATTTTCAACTAATGAAGCGCGTATTTTTGGCTTTAGCAGCGGTGATAACAGGTACAGTTTTCTTCTCTGCGGCTGTCCCGTCGGCAGCTTATGCGGCTGATGCGTCGTGCGATGCTTATGTCTTTGCTATGCCTGCTTGGTATAATGGCATGATGACTAAGGGGTCTAGCGGCGACTGCGAGTTTGAAGGCCTGAAATCGGCTAGCGAGCCCGACAAAATTGATTTTAGCCGCACTGGGTTCAAGATCGGCGCTAATGTTGTACGCTGTCTCTTGATAGCGTCTACGTATGTAGCTATATTCTTCTTGATCAAGGGCGGTATTGCCTATATGTATAGTACTGGCTCGCCAGAAGGCGTCGCTGGCGCTAAAAAGACGGTACAGAACGCGCTGATAGGTTTCGTGATTGCTATGCTCGCCGTGCAAATTGTTAATGTCATAGGAGACATTATATGATCTGGCAAACGATTGTCCTTGCTGCGCGCAAGATTGATGCAAACAGCATTCTTTATTTCCCGACCAAGACAGATAATGATGCTTTGCCAGGTATAATCAGGTTGGCGTATTTCTGGGCAACGGTTATTGCAGTTATTGTGCTGGTGATTGCTGGATTTATCTATGCCACGTCGCAAGGCGACCCTAGCAAGGTGGCTCAGGCTAAAAATGCTATGTTATATACTGTTGTTGGTCTAGTGGTTGTTTACATGTCGGCAGCAATAATAATGTTCGTGAACGGAGCATTTTTCTAATTATGCGTAGAATAGCCGTGTTAGCAGTTGTAATTGCTGGAATTGTGTCGCTGGTGGCGATGGTGGTAATGCCAACAGCGGTCCGGGCGGCTCAATTACATGGCGCCTGCGACAGCGGCACTTACGATAAAGAGGATTGCGATCTCATCAAGCACAATGAAATTGATAACACGCATACGACGATTTCCACGCCGATTAGTTGGGCATTTTGGTTGTTGGCGGCAATATCAGTAATTATGATTATTGTTGGCGGCATTCGTTATATTACCTCGCAGGGCAATCAGCAACAATTGCAATCAGCCAAGAATACTGTCTTGTATGCGGTTGTCGGGCTAGTGGTGGCGATAGCTGCTAGGGCAATTGTAACGCTGGTTGTTGATAGTTTTTATAGCTAGAAAGGAGCAATTATGAAAAAAAATATAATAATGACAGTGTTGGCGTTAGTACTGAGCGTATCAACGCTGTTTTTTGCTGGCACACCAGTCCAGGCTGCGTCGTGCGGTAGTGCCAAGCAATGCATAACTGATGGTCTGACGGCGTCAGGTACCAGTACTACTCCTAACAGTTTCAGCTCGGTATTAACAACTGTTACAAATATACTCTTGTTTCTGATGGGTGCCGTATCGGTGATTATGATTATCATTGGCGGTTTTCGCTACGTCACTTCGCAGGGCGACCAGACGCAGATGCAGTCGGCCAAGAATACTATCTTGTATGCCGTTATTGGTGTAGTAGTTTCGATAGCTGCTTATGCGATTGTTAGTTTTGTCGTTACTCAGTTTATCTAAAATTCCCTAACCCAATTATTCACCAAATGTTGTATAATAATCTGTATAAGATCAATAAATCATACAGAAAGGATCGACCGTATGAGAATTAAACTAAATAAAGATAGTATCGTCGGTTTGCTAGCGGTGCCAGCACTGGCGCTATCGGTGGCAGGCGTGATGTTTCAGGCGGCACCGGCATTTGCTGCGCCAGCGAAATCCTCGAGTAGTCTTAGTGGGGAGAAACCATTAAATATATCAGGCGGGGCTGGAGCTGCCAAAGGTGATGATCAATCAGCTTGTCTTTTTGGCAATGAAAATGGTTGTGACCAGGGACAGACGCCGATTTTCCGCATTGTCACCAACGTTTTGCTATTTATCATCGGTGCCGTATCGGTGATTATGCTGATCATTGGCGGCTTTCGCTACGTCACTTCGCAGGGCGACCAGACGCAGGTGCAGTCGGCCAAGAATACCATCTTGTATTCAATAGTTGGTATTGTAGTGGCAATTCTAGCTTACGCGGCAGTCAACTTCGTGATCTCTAGCTTCGTCAAGTCAGAATAGTACCTGTTGCTTTCAAAGCATAATAACCGCGCTTGAATTGGCGCGGTTATTTTATATGTTTCGCTTTCTCCCGCCGGTACGCTAGTTTTTGGTTTATGCAATAAAAAACCCGCTTGCATTTGCTCGCGGGTTATTTTATCTAATTTTCTCTGCTCTATTGGATAGCGATCTTTTTGGCTTGTTCTTGTTTGACTTTGGTGAAGCTAATAGTTAGAACACCATCCTTGAGCACTGCCGACACCTCATCTTCTTTAACAGCTACTGGCAATGCTAGCGTGCGGCTAAATTCGCCCCAATAGCATTCTTGGATATGCCAGCGCGAAACGGCGGTGTCGTCGCCGCTCGATAGTGTGCCGCTTATAGTCAAGATACCGTCAGAGATACTAACATCGAGGTCTTCCTTGTTGACGCCAGCGGTACGAGCCTTAATCACTAGTAATTCGTCAGTCTCGTAGACGTCAACAGCTAGCTGCCCTGGAAAATCTTCTTCTTGTTCTTGCCAGGCGCTATCATCGGTCTGCTGCTGAGGTGCTGCCGCGGCTGGCGAGTTATTATCGTTCGTTAAACTGTCATCGTTGAGAAATGCTGCAGCCAGCTCGTCTCCGATCAACAGATCGTCATCTTGTTTACGTGCCATTGATGTCCTCCACTATTCTCGTTGGCTGATTGAAATTTATACTATCATTATAGACTATGCATAGCGTATAATCAACTGTATAAACCATAAGAGTGTAAAAAACACAATGATGATTTCCCTGTTTGATATACTAGCGCCCCACTACTGTTGTTCTTGCGGTGAAATTGGCAGGATTATTTGTGATGATTGTAAAAATAACATCATCTCGCGAGTCTCGCGACGGTGCTTGCTGTGCGCAAAAACTATTCGTAATTCCAGCGGTTTATGCCAGCGCTGCCAGACGAGAGCGCCTTTTAAAAATGCTTGGTATGTTGGCGAACGAAGCGGCGCTTTGAAGCTGTTGATTGGTGCTTATAAATTCGAACGAGTTGGCGGTGCTTATCGCGAGATTGTTGATTTGCTAGATGCGCGCGTATCAGAATTACCTGCCAGGACAATTGTGGTGCCAGTGCCGACAATTGCGTCGCACGTTCGCCAGCGAGGTTTCGATCACGCAGCGAGGCTAGCCAAGGAGTTTGCTAGGCGCCGAAAGCTCCCCTATCGTACGATACTGCATCGACGAACCTCATCAGTCCAGCATACTGCCGATAAGAGCGAGCGCTGGCAGCAAGCGAAGCAGGCTTTTGTTTGCGACAGCTCAGAGGCTTCTAGCTGTTTGTTGATCGATGATATTTACACTACTGGAGCGACATTGCATTATGCTGCCAAAGCTCTACTGGATAGCGGATTCGAAAAGGTGTCGGTAGCAGTAGTAGCGAGGCAGCCTACCCAGGGTAGCTAATCTCTGATATAATGGGTTCGCTGGAGAGGTGACCGAGTGGTTGATGGTACTGGTCTTGAAAACCAGCGTGGGGCAACTCACCGCGGGTTCGAATCCCGCCCTCTCCGCCAAGAAAATGCCTTATTTACTTTTATAAAAATGAAATTATTTTAGCGGCTGGAGGCGCCATAGCCGCCAGTAGTAGTACCGCTGCCGCCAATACCGCTACCTGATGGGCTAGGTATAAAATTGCCGATGACGAAATTAACGGCCGCGTAGGCCAGAATTGCCACGATTATACCGACTAGCGCATAAAGGATAGTGTTCTTGGCTGATTGAACTTTCGAGGCGTCGCCGCCAGATACGATATATTTTAGCCCGCCGATGATGAGCATGATTACAGCAACAGCGCCAACGATGAATAGCAAGACGCTGCTCACTCGTGAAAATACGCCAGACTCACCGAATAAGGTGGTTGGCTGGTCGGCGCCGCGCGCCGAACTAGCGCCGTCTGCGATTGAGCCGATAGCTGCTACCGGCAGCGGCGATAGTGCAGCAATAGCGATGATAATTGAAGCTAGGATTCTAATGATAATATTAGTGCTTTTCATAATAATTTTTGAAGTCCTTCTAGTTATTAGTATACATGGTTATCATCAAAAATCTATGCAGCAATGGTAAAATATGCTAAACTGGTAGCGATTGGAGCTTTACTATTGGTGATAGCTTCGTTCGGAGGAGTACCCAAGTGGCTGAAGGGGACGGTTTGCTAAATCGTTAGTACGGGGAGACCTGTAGCGGGAGTTCGAATCTCCCCTCCTCCGCCAAGAAAAGTAGAGGCCATTTGTTGTCCTCTATTTTTTGTGGTAATCACTGCAGCCATGATATAATGCGGTTATGCAAGACGACTCATCGCAAGATTGGCAAAAACCAGCAGAGACAGCTTCTGGGGCGCCTTTTCAAGCGGCTGTTTCAGAAGCAGAGTTAAATACGAGTGCAGAATCAACCCAGCCAGCTTCAGTTGATGCCGAGGCAACAGATTCAACTGCTCCAACTGGTCTTAACTCAGCAGAGAACGACACTCCAGCATTTAGCGATGATACAACGCCAGCGGTCGAGCCTGACGATAGCGAAATTCTTGTGCGCTGGCAAGGTCCAGAACATCTCTATAGCGAGCGTTCGATGATGTGGTATGCAGCTTTGGCACTAGCGACGCTCATAATGATGGCGATTGCTTATTTTGCGTTTAATTCGCTGACATTCACCATTTTGTTGCCAGTGATGGCGGTGGCGCTGGGCGTGTACGCGCATCGGCCGCCAGAGATTATTGATTATACCTTGACCCGTAAGGGTCTGTATGTTCGCGACCGGCTAATGCTGTATGATCAGTTTAAATCGTTTGATGTTGTCACTATCAATAATGTTCATCATATTGCGCTAATTCCGCGCAAGCGCTTCCAACTAGGGCAGAATATTTACTTCCCTGAGGAATCAGGCGAGAAAATTGTCGACATGCTAGCGGCGCGCCTGCCGATGAAAGAAGTCAAGCCAGATTTTATCGATAGGATACTAGCCAAGCTTCACTTGTGAAAAGTGTTTGAGTATGCTATTATCAGCTAGTTAGCACCCGTAGCTCAGCTGGATAGAGCGTTGGTTTGCGGTACCAGAGGTCGTGCGTTCGAATCGCGCCGGGTGTACCACATGTTTTTATACGAGCCTGGATCGGATGGTTCGTGTCTGATGATTGAGAGCGGCTGCCCTGCTGGGCAGACGCTTTTCGTTTGGCGGACAGTTGCTATGCTGCTGATGTTTGTGATTAAATAGAAGTATGACTAATGAGGAATTATCCAATCAGATACAAAAACTAAGTGATATCGTTGCCAGTTTGGCGAAAACGATGAACGAACGGTTTGAACAAATCGACAGACGCTTTGCCCAGATCGACGAACGTTTCAACAGTATTGATGAACAGCTCGCCGATATTCGCAACGACCATAAAACGTTGGTTGATATCGTGAAAGATATGGATTTACGAATGGATAAGGGCTTCAATGAGCTAAAAGCTGAAGACGGCAAAATTCATGCCGAGATTGCTAGTCTGCGACTTGAACTTTACCACGAATCTGGCAGCCGCGAGCTGGTGGACGATACTTTGTATGGTTCGTTAGACAAGCGCTTGCGCCGACTAGAGGCAAAGTTTCCTGATTTGGCGTCGAGCCAAGCGGTGTGATATTTGGCGGAGAGACAGGGATTCGAACCCTGGGTACGATTGCTCGCACACACGCGTTCCAGGCGTGCACCTTCAACCACTCGGTCACCTCTCCTTCGCTTACAATTCTACCAGAAAACGCTAGAAATATGAATTGCGCTTCACTCTGTGCCTGACTAATTAAAAATGTGGTATTTTACACAATCTTCATCGGTTGATTTATTAAACGTCACTTGTCTATAATAGATTAATATGACAGCGCGAAAGACAGCAAGGCCGATAATTCAACTTAAAAAACTTACAAAAATATACGGTATAGGCGACGCGGCGCACGATGCGCTCGATGAAATTGATCTGACCATCCGCGAGGGCGAGTTCATCGCTGTGATGGGGCCGTCCGGCTGCGGCAAGACGACTTTGCTTAATATCATTGGTTTTTTGGATCGGCCTGACCAGGGCGAATATCTGTTCGAGGAGCACTCGACCGCTCGCCTATCAGAGCGGCAGTACGCCAAAATTCGTTCTAACAAGATTGGCATCGTTTTTCAGAGTTTTAATTTGATTAATCGCTTGACAGTGCTCGAAAATGTCGCTTTACCGCTGATTTACAAAGGTGTACCGCGCGTCAAGCGTCTGGAAATGGCTAGTAGTATCCTGAAATCATTCCATTTACAAGAACGCGAATATTATATGCCGTGGCAGCTATCGGGCGGTCAGATGCAGCGCGTGGCGATTGCTCGGGCTTTAGTTAATAAACCGAGCATTATCTTAGCCGATGAGCCAACCGGCAACCTTGATAGCCGCTCTAGCCACGTTATTATGGAGGAGCTGGCTAACTTGCACAAAAAAGGCAATACTATTGTCATGGTGACTCACAACCCGAATCTGACTAGCTATGCTAGCCGCGTGATTAACATGCTTGACGGCAAGGTTGCCAGCGACCGCCGCGTAACGGTTGAATCGCATACCGAATCAAAGGAAGTGGCAATCCCGCTGCACAAATCAGACGCTTCTAAAGACAAGAATGACGCAGATGCTAAGGATACCAAGGATAAGGACACTAAAAAAGCCAAAGAAGAAACAAAAGAAGCTACCAAAGATAAGCCTAAAAAGACAGCCAAAAAGAGCGAGGACGACGAAAAATGAGGTTAATGACAGTTGAACACATCACTGATGCTTATCAAACATTGCGGCGCAGCCGCGCGCGTACGGTGCTGACAGCGCTGGGTATTGCTATCGGCGTGGCTAGCGTGACGTGTATTTTGGCGATTAGCGACGGTGCTCGCGGAATGATTTCTAACCAAGTTAATACCTATGACGGCAAGCTAATGATCGTCCGTCCGGGCGCGCAGACGCGCGATTTGAATGCCTATCTCAACCCAGCTGGGCAGCAGTTGTTCGGTACTAGCTCGTTGACCGAGGCTGATATTGAGGCTGCTAAGTCAATTGACGGTATTGACGCGGTGGTGCCGCTAATGATTTTGAATGCTACCGCTAAAACCTCTCGAGCTGAGGCAGCTAATAATGTTGTACTTTCTACTACTCCTGCGTTTATTAAGACGGCAGATATCAAAATGAACGCCGGCCAGTTCCTCGGTGAAGAAACTGACGATTCAGCGGTGGTGATCGGCAGCGAGTTGTCAACTAAACTATTCAATACTGATCGTTCGGTCGGCCAGATGTTCACGATGTACGGCCAGCAGTTTACGGTTATCGGCGTTGTCAAGGCTGGCGCTAATCCAGTTAACTATAACACTGTCGATTATGGTAATGCGATTTTTGTTTCTTATAATCAAGGCAAATTGCTGCACAAAGGCAGTACGCAGATCCAACAAATTAACGTTTTGGCAAAGGACAAGGATAATGTCTCGGCTGTTAAAGATAAATTGAAAGAGAAAATCCTCAAACAACACCTAGGTGAAGTCAACTTTACTATTCTAAGTGGCGCTGATATTGGCCGGCCGACTGGCGAATTGTTTAGTGCCTTAACAGCGGTGATGGCGGCCATTGCAGCGATTTCGCTGGTAGTGGGCGGCGTCGGTATCATGAATATCATGCTGGTTGGCGTGGCTGAGCGCACCCGCGAAATTGGTATCCGCAAAGCAGTTGGTGCTAGCCAGCGGACGATTATCGGGCAGTTTTTAGTCGAGTCGCTGATGATTAGCCTGCTGGGCGGCACTTGCGGTTATCTGGTTGGTTGTTTGTTAGCTGTGATTATTAGTTCGCAAATGAGCTTTGGGCCGACAATGACCTGGTCAACGGCGATTGCGGCGTTGTTGATGGCAGTTGGTTCTGGCGTAATCTTCGGTACTTACCCTGCCCTGAAAGCGGCGCGCAAGAATACTATTGAATCGCTGCGGCAATACCACTAGAAGCTAAATTTCTACCGATAGACAATAAACAAAATAGACAGCACCAGACTGTCTATTTTGTTTTTACTTATCTTAACGCGCGTTTATTTTTCGAGGGCTTTTTTGAACTTTTCAATTAAGTTAACCTGGGTTGGGTCGACATTATTGAGAATTGCCACATAAATACTGGCAAAATCTGCTAAAATACAACCCCACAGCATCTGCTGTAGCGGTGTTTTGCCTGCGAGTGGTACCACGTTTGATTTCGGGCGTTTGCCAGATAGCATCTGATCGCTGAGCGAGAAGCGTTTGAGGATGCGCGGGTGTTCGAGATCGCTTAGCAAATCAAATACCGCGAAAGGCTTCTCGACCGGGTGGCTAGTCCAGCCAATAAATTCGTTGTGGCTGAATTCTGGCAAATAGTTGCAGAATGCAACGTTTTTAGCATTTTCGTTCCAACTAATTTTCCACTTATAAGCTAGCGGCGCCATCAAACTACCGCCGTAGAAAACCGGTGTTTTGCCGACAGCGATTAAGGCCAGCTGTTTGGCGTAGTTTTGCTTGGTCGGCACATCTTTGGTCCAGAGCGCGCTTTCCTTCCCTAGCCAAGTGCTAGCAGCTGCTAGTTCGTCAATGTAGGTGCGGTCAATCAACTTGAAAGCATTAAGCACCTCAAATAGCGCTCGCAGCGAATAAATTACGGCCATGCGCGGCTGGCAATCTTTGGGAATGAGTGCTGATAAGATATGTTCTCGTTGAGCAATCTCGTTAAGTTCTCCGCCAGTAGCAATGATAGCAATTTGGCAGCCGTGTTCGATCGCCTGCTTGAGGCATGATAGAGTTTCCTCGGTGTTACCAGAGTGGCTGCTAGCGATAACTAAGGTATTGTGATCGGCGTAATGCGGCAAACCGTAGTCCTTGACGACGTTGAACGGAATTGATAGCGTGTCGTTGAGCAGCGACTTAGCGAGGTCGGCCGCTAGCGCCGAGCCGCCCATGCCAGCGACGATGATGTTGCGCAGTTCGCGACCGTCGTGCTCGGCATCGCGCAGTTGGCAGTCAAAATTTGCCTGTTGATAGAGTTTAGCTGCAACTTCGAGAGCACCTCCGTTGTCTCTTTGCTTCAAAATATTAGAGTCATCTAGCATGTAAAATCACCTTTCTCTTGCGATATTTCCTATAACTATGATACAGTATATACTAAATAAAGCATAAAAGTAATGAAGAGGGTGGGCACATGGATATAAAACCGCAAACAACGCAGCCAATTAGCGACGATCAGGATCTCGCTAAGGTTTTGGCTGGCGTAAGTAACGGCGCGAGCGCAACGAGCGCACAACCAGCAGCACAATTGCCGCCGCTGCCTGATCTGCCGCCAGAGCCAGCGCCGGAGCCGGAACCAGTTGCACAGCCAAAACCGGCTAAAACATCAGCTACAGTTACGCCAGTTGCTGACAATGATCTTGATAATGTCAAGAACGAAGCTATCAAAGAGCTTCGACCGCTGGTTGACAAGCTCAACATCTCTGCCGAAGAAAAATTTGACACTTATTTACTATTGATCCGCTCGACGGACGACAAAACCTTAATTGCGCCGGCGCATGAAGCTGCCAAAAATATTGCTGATGAATCTCGCCGCGCTCAGGCTTTGCTTGATGTCATTAAAGAGATTGATTTCTTATCAAACCCGCAGCCGTAATAGATTTTCTCTGTTAATCACGCGATAACACCTCCGTAAGCCCTCCTCGGAGGTGTTATACTATAGTTATGACTATTCGTTTTGCAACTGATGATGAAATCAACCGCTGGGATAATCTAGTGGTTCATAATAGCGATCGCGGCAATATGCTGCAAGGGTCGGTCTTTTTAAAATTGAAGCGGCTAGCTAACTGGCAACCGCGTTTTATCATCTGCGGCGAGTTAGCAATTGGTGCTATCGAAAAGCATATTCCCCTGTTCGGCAAAGTGTGGTATATCCCGAAAGGTCCGGGCGTAGCAACTGCTAGCGAGTTAGCTTCGGTAGTGCCGGTGCTGCGCGATTTTGCTCGTCAGCAAGGTGTTTTTACTATCAAAATCGAGCCAGAATTACTACGCGGTACTGACGTTTCTGCGATTGAACTATTACCTACTCAACCGATTCAGTACAATGCTTCGACTGTGGTGGTTGATTTACATAGCGATCTTGACACAATCCTCAAGGACTTACCGCAAAAGGGCCGCCACGCTATCCGCCGCGCTGATCGCGACGGTGTTGTTATTGAGCGGGTGCCGGTCAATGATGAAACTTGCCAGGCGATGTATGATTTGTTCAAAGAAACGGCCGATGGCGCTGGCTTTACGATCCGCTCGCCGCGATACTACCGTGAATTCTACCAGCAATACGCTGATGCCAACCAAGGTCAGCTATTTTTTGCCTATTATCAAGATCAGTTGGTGGCTGGTGCCTTTGCGGTGATTCTGGGTACTAAAAGTACTTACAAAGATGGCGCTTCGGTTCGCAAACGTACGGCCTACGGTGCTAGCCACCGCCTGCAATGGGAAGTAATCAAATGGGCTAAAGAGCACGGCTCGCTCGAACACGACCTCTGCGGTACGCCAGCTTCCGATGAAATGAGTAACCCGAATCATCCGCGCTATGGCCTGGGGCGCTTCAAAACTAGCTTCAATAAGCATATCACTGACTATATTGGCGCTTTCGAGATTCCAGTTTCGCCTATTAAGTCGCGGCTTTGGAGCAAATATATCGAACGATTAGTGCGCCGATTATACTTCGCCCGCCATCATGAATCATACTATTAGGCAGCTTAGAAGCGCTCTCAGCCCTAATCGTCGCTACTTAGCCTTTTCAAAATAGCTTGCCGTACTGTTTCGATTTCGTTCCAAGGGTGAGCTCCGTCGGCGCGTTCAATAGTTTTTTCGTGTCCTTTACCTAGGAATATAACAGTATCTTTTGAGCCAGATACTCGCGAAACAGCGAAATTAATGGCCGCAGTGCGGTCTGGCACTAAGAAGAGATTTTCCTCGCGTTTTTTGCCAGCTTTTTCAGCGCCCGAGGCGATTTGCGATAGTATGGCATTGCCATCGATATCGCGATCGTCTTCCTCGGTTAAGACAATCTCATCGGCGTATTTGCCAGCGATTTCGCCCTGGATGGCGCGTTTAGCTTCGTCGCGGCGGCCAGCCGAGCCGAACAATACCACTAGCTTGCCTTTTATTGTATTTCTAACATCACTCAACAATCGTTCGAACGAGTCTGGCGTGTGCGCGAAATCAACAATCGCCGAGAACGGCTGTCCAGCGTCGACCACTGTCATGCGGCCTTCTACGCCCGCTAAAGCGGCAATTCCGCGCTCAATTTGGGTTTTAGTTAAGCCAACCTCGCGGCCAACAGCCGCCGCCGCTAGGCTGTTATAAACATTGAACTCGCCTGGAATATTAACATGAATGTGGTAAGAATCGCCATCAATTAACGTTGTGTAATCACTGCCGTGGGCGCTCAAATTGATATCTTGCGCCCGCCAATCGCCAGATTTGAGGCCGTAGCTGACCGATTGTTTGACGGCTTGGCGGAAAGTTTCAGCAGACGGATCGTCGGCGTTAATGACACCAACGCGGCTGGCTAGTCTAAATAGTTTGGTTTTGGCAACCAAATAGCGCTCAAAAGTTCTGTGATAGTCGAGGTGTTCGTGCGTAACGTTAGTCATGACGGCGATCTCGATTGGTACGCCAAAGGTACGGTGCTGGGCTAGCGCGTGGCTAGTTACTTCCAAAATCACCCATTCCACCTTTTGCTTCTTGAACTCTGCTAAGCGTTTTTGTAGCAGCGGCGCTGAAACTGTTGTCATATGAGCAACTTGCGGCGTAATATCATTACCGACACCATAAGCGACAGTGGTCATCAGGCCTGCTTTGATGCCAGATTCGGTGAGCATTTTGTGAATCATGAAGCAGGTCGAGGTTTTGCCGTTGGTGCCAGTCACGCCGATGACGCGCATATTGTGCGCTGGATAACCGGCCTTGGTAGCAGCGGCAGCAGCTGTCAATAGATGATAAGTTGGTTCAATTGATTGGTATAAACTAGCGGGAATGGCCTTTTTCAAAGTTTTCTTGAGTGAATTCATACCGATATTATAGCATCGACCTCTTGGCGGTGGTACAATTAAGTAGATGAAGGTTTTGGGAATTGAATCAAGCTGCGATGAAACCGCGGCAGCTATAGTTGAGGACGGTTTTCGGATGTTGTCAAATGTGGTGCAGTCGCAGATTGACATCCACGCGCATTTTGGCGGCGTGGTGCCCGAAATTGCGGCGCGCAGCCACATCGAAGCTATCGGCCCAGTCGTCGACGAAGCTCTCGCCCGAGCAAACTGTACTTGGGACGATATTGACGCTATCGCCGTGACCTATGCGCCAGGCTTAATTGGTTCGCTGCTAATTGGCTCGCTAGCAGCGCGAACGCTGGCGATTTCGCATAGTAAACCGCTCTACCCGGTGCATCACGTCGAGGGACATGTCTACGCCAATTTTATTACCGAGCAAGCGCCCGGGCCTATTCAGCTTGCCTTACCGAAATCTCAGCCGCGCTTTCCCCTTTTGGCCTTGATTGTCTCGGGCGGACATACGCAGCTGGTACTCTTTCGCGGCCACGGCGACTATCAGCTGCTGGGACAAACCCAAGACGACGCTGTCGGCGAAGCTTTTGACAAGGTAGCCAAAATTCTCGGCCTGCCCTACCCTGGCGGCCCGTCGATTGCGCGCGCGGCTGAGTCGGGTAATCCTGATAAATACCATTTACCCAAAGCTAAGCTCGATAATCCGTACAATTTTTCGTTCTCAGGCCTCAAGACAGCCGTTCTAAGGGCTGTACAGCGCGAAGTGGGCAAAGACTTCACTTTTCCATCGCACGAGCTCCCAGGGCTTGTCACGAGTTCGCAGCAGCACGATTTTGCAGCTAGCTTCCAGAAAGTAGCCGTCGAGACGCTAGTTGAGCGTACCTTGCGTGCTTTTCAGGACTTTCAGCCGCAATCGGTAGTGATTGCTGGCGGCGTAGCTGCCAATCAAGAACTGCGCCGCCAACTGCGCCAAAAACTACCGATTAACATTGAGCACGCGCCGATTCAGCTGTGTACTGATAATGCGGCAATGATTGCGGCGCTAGGCTATCAGCAGGCGCGGTTAAGCAGCCCGGCTGATCCGTATACTCTCGAGGTGGTTCCTAGTCTGTCAATGGTCAAAACTGCCTGGAATAAGACCGGAGCGTTGTAAATGCCACAACTATTTACCTCTGTTGATAATGATGAGTTGATCAATATTTTGAATGGCGGCGGTATTGGCGTGCTGCCTACCGACACAGTTTATGGACTTGTAGCACGGGCCGCTGATCCAGCAGCGATCCAAAAAATGTACGACACCAAGAAGCGCGCTAGCCAACCAGGAACGCTAATCGCTAGTTCAATTAATGATTTGGCGAAATTAGGACTAGACTCTAGCCAATTATCGTTAGCAGCCAAGTTTTGGCCTGGTCAAATTAGCGTTGTTATTAATGCCGATAATGTCGCTACTTATCTCAAGCAAACGCGAGATAACTTAGCCGTGCGTATTCCCGATGACCCTTCGCTGTCACGGCTTTTAGCGCAAACTGGACCATTGATGACTACTAGCGCTAATGTGCCAGGCCGGCCAATTTCGTCGACAATTACTGAAGCTAAAGCCTATTTTGGCGACAAGGTCGATTTTTATGTCGATGGCGGCACTATAACTAATAATCAGCCGTCAAGTATTATCGGCCTCGATGAGCATGCAAATATTATTGTATTTCGCCGTGGAGCTGTTGATATAGATCGGTTATTTACCAAGTAATTTTTTGGTGCTGCGGATAGCTCTTTTAGCTAGCGGTAACCCATACCGCCAAACTGGGTATAATTTACTCATTGGATAATCATAAGTACCGGCTAATTTATTCTCATGGCTAGCAAAACCGCGCTTGAAGTTGCTAACACCGTCGTTGAGCAGGCCGTTCATGTCGTAGCGCTTAATTCCCTGCCGCTTACATTCGGCGATAGCGTGCCATTTTAGCGCGTAGTTAGCGCGCAAGGCTTGGCCGCGATCGTTCATACCGCCGTATAGCTCGAATGAAGTTTCGCGGCTAGTCGCCAGCCAAAGAAATGATACCGGGCGATTGTCTTCGTAAGCAGCGAAAATTTGCGAGTACTCCCCTAGTTTGTTATGAATATCGTAATAATACTGGTCGTCGTGCAGAGCGAATTTAGCGCGTTTAGCAGTTTGACGGTAGATTTCGAGGCAAGCAGCAATGTCTTGGTGCGTTTTTACCGGTTTGATATCAAGTCCAGCCCGGCCAGATTTACGGATATACTGGCGGGTTTTTTTGGTCATCGCGGCCAATAGTTCGTCGGTTGTATGAGTCAAATCCAAAATCAAAGTACGCGATAGCAGAATATTGTTTGGCGATTGGCGCCAACCTTTGGCACGGAGCGGATGTTCAGTATCTGGCTCGATAGTTAGCACAGTGCATGGCAGATTATGCTTAACATAATTAACAATTGCCGTCAAAACACCGTCTTCCCTACCTTGTTTGTAAACTGGCCCGCGCGGAATGTAGCTTAACTGATCAAGCGGTTTAGGCAGGTTTCTCAGTAATATTTGCGCAGCGCCAATTGTTTCGTTGCCGTCAACTATAGTAATTCGTTGAACGCGCCAATTGTGCGCCGCTTTTACTTCTCCCCATCCCCAGAGCTGCAGCGGGTGCCCGCCAAACTTAGCAACAGTCTTGTCCCATGTAGCTTTTTCGTCGCATAGTATTGTATCAATCATATGTTTAGTATACATCGTTTGTGCTATAATAGGATAGAACACAAACACGTGGAATAAAAAACGGCAAGAGGTGAGGAATAGCAAACTGTGGAATTGCTATGCTTGGTTATTTTGCTAATTTTCACGTGAAATGAATCGAGAATGAAATGAGCTTAGCTAAAACTTATACTCCGAACGAATATGAACCGTCGATTTACGCCTTGTGGGAGGAGTCTGGCGTATTTAAACCGAAAGGGCAGGGCCAGCCGTACGCGATTGTGATGCCGCCGCCAAATGCTAACGGCAATTTGCACGTCGGGCACGCTTTAGGGTCGGCAATTCAAGATATTTTAGTACGTTATCACCGTATGCAAGGCTATGATGCTGTGTATATACCGGGGGCTGACCATGCTGGCTTTGAAACTTGGGTAGTTTACGAGCGCGAGCTAGAAAAGCACGGCCAGACGCGCTTTGACTTCAACCGCGAAGAATTATACGCGCAGGTATGGGATTTCGTAGCTAAACGCCGCGGCGATATGGAATTACAACTGCGGGCGATTGGCGTGGGCGCTGATTGGGACGATTTGGTATTCACGCTCGACGATAAAGTTATCAAAACTGTCTACGATACTTTTGAAAAGATGTGGCAGGACGGCTATATTTATAGGGGCGAACGCATTGTCAATTACTGTACGCAGCATCAGACGAGTTTTTCGGACTATGAGGTTGTTCACAAAAATGAAAAAGGGAAGTTGTGGGAAATCGCTTATCCGCTAATCGATAAAGTCGGCGAAATTGTTATCGCTACGACGCGTCCCGAGACGATGTTTGGCGACGTAGCCGTAGCGGTCAATCCAAACGACGAGCGCTACAAAGACCTTGTCGGCTGCAAAGCGCTGCTGCCGATTGTCAAGCGCGAAATTCCCATTATCGCTGACGATTATGTCGATCCAGCTTATGGCACTGGTATGGTGAAAATTACACCAGCACACGACCCGAATGACTTTGAGGTAGGCAAGCGCCACAATTTAGAATTAGTTCAAGTAATTGATTTTGACGGCAAAATGATCAATGTGCCGGGTCAATTTGTCGGCATGACGGCGCTAGAAGCTCGTAAACGTGTCCTAGCGGCGCTCGAAATAGACGAATTGCTGCGCGGCGAAAAAGATATCGAGCACCAGGTTGGACATTGTTACAAATGCGGTTCGGTCATCGAGCCGCTCGTCAAAGAGCAATGGTTCGTCAAAATGCGCCAATTGGCTGATAACGCTATCGCGGCAATTGAGCGCAAGGAAGTGACGTTTACCCCTGAAAATAAAGGCGATGTTGTCATTAAATATCTCAAAGATATCAAAGACTGGAATATCAGCCGCCAAATACCGTGGGGCATTCCGATTCCAATGTTTCAGTCCAAGACGGATTTGAACGATTGGCGTTTCAGCACGGATGTCGATAAAAAAGAAATCGTTGTAGATGGCACAACGTATCGCCGCGAGGAGGATACGCTTGACACTTGGTTCAGTAGCGGCCAATGGCCGTATATAACTACCGATTATTTGGATGCTGGTAAGCTAGCCAAGTATTATCCGAATACCGTCATGGAGACAGCAGGCGATATTTTGTTTGCATGGGTAGCGCGGATGATTATGCTGGGCCTATATCGGACTGGCCAGGTGCCGTTCAGGCATGTGTACTTGCATGGTTTAGTGCTTGATGAAAAGGGTATCAAGATGAGCAAAAGCAAGGGCAATGTCATCAATCCGATGGAGACAGTGGCGAAATATGGCTCGGATGCACTGCGTATGGGTATCATTGCTAGTCGCAGTGCTGCTCAGCCGCAAGCGTTTAATACTGGCAAGGTAGTAGCAGCCCGTAATTTCTGCAACAAGCTGTGGAATATTGCTCGCTATACTGAAAATTTGGTTGGCGACCGCACGCCAGCGGTCAGTCCGCAACTACAATCGCTAGCCGATTATTGGATTGCTCGCCAACTAGATGAGGCGGCGCAGTCGCTAGACCGGCAGATTGCGACCTATCATTTCGCTGAGGCTGGCGAGACGATTTATCACACCGTTTGGGATGATGTAGCTGACTGGTACATCGAGGCTAGCAAAGTTGAGCAAAATATCGACATGAACGCGTATGTTTTAGACACAATTTTGCGGTTAACGCACCCATTCGCGCCGTTCTTGACCGAAACAATTTGGCAGGCTTTGCCGTGGCACGATACGATCTTGGCTAGCGAAACTATGCCAGACCGCCTAGAGTACGACGATATCGCTGCTGCTGCATTCGGCCGCTTGAAAGATTTAGTATCAGAAGCACGCTACGTAGTTAGCGAACTGCCGGGCAATAAACGTTATGGTCTGTTGTATATGGACGATTCGCTGGTGGCTGATAATATCGAACTTGTCAAGAAGCTAGCGCGCGTTACCTCGGTAGAACATGTTGACCAGGCCAGGGGATTACGCTTGGCTGCTAGCGGGCGAGACGTTTGGCTAGACATTGACGACGAAACGCTTTACGAGCATCAAGCTAACCTCGAGAAACGTTTAGCCGAAGAACGCCAGCATATCCGGACACTCGAGACGCGCTTGGCAAACGATAACTATGTAGCCAAAGCTCCGCCGGCTCTGGTCGAGGAATCGCGCAAGGCGCTTCGCGAAAAGCGAGAACTAATTACCCGGCTACAGAACGAGCTGCAAGTTGTGTCGAACAAGTAAAAGCTAGTCGATAACTGGCAAATTCGCGTTATCAAAAGCGTGTCGGCCGCCTTCTTCTAATAAGGCTAAAATATTTTTGTGATGATGGCGGCGATCTGGCGAAATGCTAGGCGATTGGTAGCGAAAACTGTTGCTGAGCATGCCTTCTGAGAGATTATGCTCGGAATGGGTGTGCTGCATTCGCGACTCGTTGATGGTTCGCAAATCTTGCGAACTGAGCTTTTGCATGGAATGATCATGCGTCAAACTGATATCAATAGCATGCCCGAAATGCCCGTCGTGGACAGCAACGCCGCTAGCTATCAGCAGACTGAGTGCGGCGAATAAGGCGTTAATGATGTAAGTAAAATATGTCATAATTATGTTTGTTTTAAGGTATTGTGCTTACAAATATAGCACAAGTATGATAAAAAGTCAATAGTATGTCATAAAAATAAGATTATAAGTTAGTCTGAGGCAGTGTTCGAACGATTCGCAAACAGATTACCGCTAGGTTTTAGCGCGCAGGTTGGCCATCTACTGGTGATGATATTTGCTGCCGCGAACAATCTCTTGGGCCCGGTATAGCTGCTCGGCGAGGATCAATCGCACCAACTGATGCGGAAAGACTAGCGGTGATAGCGACCAAACCAGGTTAGCGCGTTGTATTAGTGCTGTGCTGACACCAAAGGCGCCGCCGATAACTATCGTGATATTTTTACCTTGCACAAAAAGCTCGCTTAGTTGGCGCGATAGGGCAGGTGAGTTAAACATCTGGCCGCGTTCGTCGAGCAGAATTACGAAATCTTGGGGATGTAAACGCGCTAAAATTCGCTCAGACTCCTCTTGGCGGGCCTGCTGGCCATCTAGCTTGCTATGCGGTATCAATTGCCACTCAAAACTCCAAGGCTGCTTGCAGCGCGTTTGGTAGCGTTTGATGCCGCCTGAGACCCAATCTTCATGCTTTTTACCAACAGCGATGACAGTGATCATATGGCAATCAAGCGCTCTTTGATACTGTTGGCGATATTATCGAGCCGTTCATCTGAAATATCGACAGGGTAGTCGTGATGGAGCTGCAAGGTGTCGCGGTCATACAGCGGCACTAGATGGATGTGGGCGTGCGGCACATCGAGGCCTTCAACGACTACGCCGACGCGCATAGGATTAAGCTCGGCCTGGATAGCCTGGGCGATATTTTTGGCAGTTTGCCAGAGGTGAGCGTAAGTCTCGTTGTCGAGGTCCCAAATCAAATCAATTTGCTCTTTGGGCACCACTAACACATGCCCGTCGCTGAGCGGGTTGATATCGAGAAAGGCGATAACCATGTCGTCCTCATAAACCTTGCGGCAGGGAATCTCGCCTTTGATAATTTTGGTAAAAATTGAATCGTCCATGATTACTCCTTGTTTATCATAGTTTTTAGTTTATCAGACGCATAGTACAGCACGGAAGCCCCCTGCTTGACAGAAAAGGTCAATCCTAGGTTCAAGAGACCTTTTATATCTTTATCGGCAGTTTGGCGAGAGATGGCGTTTAATTCCGCGTGCGAGGAAATGGTAACGTAATGGCTATCATCGGATATTAGATAGTATATAATTTGTTTTTGCCGGTCATTAAGGTTTTTGATAGAGTGAAGTTTCTTGGTTATAGCGCTATTTTCTTCATCGGTTCTTTTAGTATAATCTCGAAATTCCTTGATAGCCTCCAGAACTTTTTCGGTGTGATAATTAAAAAAGTAGGTAAAATCATACGAATCTTGTTCTGCGTAAATATAAGCGTAGGCGTACTGCGCTGGTGCTCGCTTAATGACTGTAGAAATTGGAAAATAAGCTAGCGCCCAATAACCGTTTTTCAGCATATACCAATAAAACAAGCTGCGCGCTAAACGTCCATTGCCATCAGTAAAGGGGTGCAGATACCCTAGCCAAAAATGCAGCACAGTTGCTTTGACTAACGGGTGGATAAACTTACCGTTATCGTTGGCATATTCTATCAAGCGATCAAGCTCATGCTCGACGAAACTTTGGTTTGGCGGTACATGGGCGACTTTTTCGTTGAACCAGACGACTATATTATCGCTGTCTTTGCGAAATCTACCTGAATCGGCGTCGGGAATTGTGTGGCGGGTTAGCTCTTGATGCAATTCTAAGAGTAAATTTTTCGATAGACTGCGTTCGACGAAATTTTCTTCGATTTTCGATAAAGTTCGATAATTATTGAGAATCATCCAGTCGCTTTTGTTGCGCGGCTTGATGTTGTCGGCTATCATATGCTTAGCGTAGCGCCGAGAAGTGTCTGCGCCTTCGAGCTGGCTTGATGCGATAGCCTCCTCGAGGATGCCTCTTGCGATATATTTTTGCCGTTCAGATCGGGTAGTAATTGCCGGCGTATTTGTGAGAAATTGTCCGTCAGCATACATATCGACAGTTCGCTGCGCTTCGTCAACTTTCTCTTGTCTAATCCAGCCGAAATGAGCGCCGTTTTTAGCGCGAATAGGCGTCGGCTGCGAGTTAAAACGCCTAACAGTGTGGGCTAGCTGCCACGACTCTGCTGGGGTAAGCTTAGGAATCGGATCAACAAAGCGCGCCTTATCCCAGTAAAGGTATTTTGATTCGTTGACTGCTTGCAAGTAAGGAGATGCGGCTGCGGATTCATTAAAATACATGTCGATTAGATTTAATCGGCGTTTCGTAGATATAGTAGGCTGTTCTCGGATGATTACAAAATCTTTTTCCATAATATGTATATATTTGACATCATAATGGTAGCATAATGTAAAAAATATGTAAAGTATATGTATGTAGTTTACATATTTTTAACATATTAGCAAAAATGAGCAGCGTAGGGTATAATTACCTATGCAAGGAGAGGTGGCCGAGTGGTTGAAGGCGCACGACTCGAAATCGTGTATGCGGCAACGTATCGCGGGTTCGAATCCCGCCCTCTCCGCCAAGAAATAGCATGAATTTTTATACCGATTATGTTCTTGGCGAAAATTTTTAGATTGACTGCTTGCAAATATCGGGGTATTTATCGCGTCAGTACTAGCTGTGCTCATGGATTATTTGAATAGTGACGGGTGTAAGAATTACCTAGTATTATGGTAATTTATCAATTAGCTCGATCAGCTTTTCCCATGAGGCTCTGTCGGTGTGGTTGCGATCGACAACATCAGCATAGTATCGTATTGCATAAATATCTGGATAACTTGGGGCTGAGATCCATTCTTGCATATCCAGTGGATATGCTAACTGATCAGAAACTCCAATAGCCGCACCATAATCAGTGGTCAATAGGTCAAGCCCATCATGCCTAATTTGATCTGCCCAATATTTGCAGTGCTTGACTGCTTGCTTGTAGGTCATTTGGGGGTAATTATTTTTACCGTACTCTTCTGGCAGATCATCAATTAGTTCCAATAACTTCTCCCACGAAGCTCTGTCGGTGTAATTATTGTAAATGTTTATAGCATATTTACGAACTCGATACAAAGGATAATATTTTTGCGGATCAATCCAAGTCTGCATATATAGCGCATAAGCTAACTGATAAGAAATTCCAATAACTTCACTGTAATCAGTAGTTAATAAACCAAGTCCTTTATACCTAATTTGGTCCGCCCAGTATTTGCAGTATTCAACTGCTTGTTTGTAGGTCATTTGAGGGTATTGGCTGTTACTACTATTCATATTTATCACTATAATGGCTTTGGTGATTTGTTTTACGCGTCTCAATCTCGTCAGCAATCGCAAATAATGCCTGCCAGTCCTTTGGTTTATCGACACCTTTGTCTAGACCACTCAATATAGACAACATCTCATCAAGAGCGGGATCCAACTCGACCGTCGAGTCGTGTAGCATTAAGCTAAGCAGTTCGTCGACGATACGTTCAGATTTAGTTTGCGGATAGCGTGCGTTAGGCTGGTTATAATCTCCTCGCTTACACAATTCCGCGATATCCATAGCACGTGCAATTTGAATTAATGCCAATACTTTAGTAGTATTACCATTTTGAACTATACTATCTGGTACTTTCTGCATCATTCTATCTATACTATAAAACATCTACGTATATGAGTCAGCTTTTCGTCATAACTTAGGTCTGTATATCACAACCCTAATCGTTATACTTGTGTTTCAAGGCTACGTTGTTATTTGGTCTGCCATCAGGTTTGTAGCGATCATTATGCTAGCTCTTGCGGAAATACCCTTCGCTCAAGCGTCTGGAATCTAAAGTGATAAATTGGACTTACATCAATCTAAATACAGCAAAGAGCGTCCATGCATTCTCTAATATATCGATCTATCAACTCATGGGATTAGCTAAAAAATGAGTCCTCAACGACCTACGTTTGTTTAGCTCCTCTTATGAGCCTCGGACCTTTGGCAAGAATTTCTGAATAGATCTCTCGCATTGATTAAGCAGTTCGACATTAAGCGGTACTGGATTATTGTTGTTTAAAGAATAATACCTCTGGTCGCATACACTAGCGAGATCATCCCACGGCACAACAGACAAATCCTCAAGGCCACGTGCCAACGAGAACGCAAAGCTATCAAGATATTCAAGTACATCTGAATTATCGGCATTTTCACGAATCATTTGAATCATATCACGTGCTAGAATCGCCTGTTCATCTTGCTTCATAATATTATTATATAGCGAAATCCCCCTATTGCCAATGCAATAGGGGGTTCACTCCTTTCTCAGGTGAAGAGTGCGTCCGGGGGCGGTACGAAACGATCAGGATGACCCTTGGGGAAATTCTTGTTCGTCCAATGGACGTTGCTATTGCCGTAAGGCGTAGCATCCCACGACACGTGGTAGCCGTCTGCGAAGTACTGCGTCACGTGCAAGATTGTGCCGCTAGAATCACTGCGTCGATAGAATACACCACCGTGCTCATTGGTTCCAACCGGCTCATGATCCCGACGTGCGCTACGCATGTACAAATCGGACTTCTCGAAGTTCTGTGCACCATGCGGGTCAAACGGATCGCGTCTATATGTCACGTTTCCGCCCGGATCCATGACGTAGTGTCCGTGGCCGGGTCCGTCAGGCTTGCCAATTCCACCGAAGTAGATGTTGGTGTTGCCGCTTGAATCTGTCGAGATCCAGACGCTGTCTTGATACTGAAGTGGAACTCCAGCCCTTGCAGCGAGCGACTTTTTGTCTTCACGCCGCTTTTGGCTTGCCGACTTCAGTTCGTCAAGCCTAGCCTTGAACGCCTTGGCACAAGCATCAAACTCAGCCTTTGCCTTCTTAAATTCAGCTTGTGCACGTTCGTGCTCTGCTTTGGCAGACAGAAACGCCTGCCGAGCTCTAGCAAACTCGGCCTTAGCCACTTGGAAAGCTGGCTTAACAGCATCAAGCCGTTCACGAGCGGCACGAATTTCAGCGACGAGCTGCCGCCGTTCGGCAACGCAGGTCTGAGACTCTGCTTTGTAAGCATGTCCCTGATCTGCATACATACGTGCGCTAGCGCCGTCGTGCATACCGTGAGCCAACGAAGCCGACTCGAAAGCCGACTTCATGTTCTGATATGCCCGCTCTTGCTGAGCATTCAAGCTGTCGATTCGCGGGCCGTTGGTCTGCTTGATAGACACGTAAGCTTCCCAGGCTGCCTGCTGATCTGCGTAGGCGGCCTGCTTGACTTCGTAGGCACGGTTCATGACTGCACGAGCCGAGGAGCGGCGCTCCCAGGCGGCTTGCTGAGCTTGCCAGGCTGCCTGCTGTCGCTGGCGGGCAGACTCGCGAGCTGACCGCAAGCGATCAAGCTCGGCGTCTCGCTGACGAGACATGGTTATCCTCTCTGTAAAGGAGCGAAGTCACAGCGGTTGCTGCAACTTCGCTATTTTACAACGTAAAGAGAATTTTGGCAATAGTCTGATCAATAAGCGGCGAGTATTACTTGCGGGCGAAGATTTCTTTGGCGCTGAGTTTGCGGTTGTATTCGAGCGCGCCAAAGCGGAAGATGCGTACGGCGATGGCAATGATGATGGCGGCGGAAACGGCTAGCAGGGCGATACCGATTACTGCTTCGCCGATTCCCAGATTGCCAGCAGCATTGCGCAGTATCAGTGGGATTGGCGATGTCAGCGGGAAGAGTGACAAAAATTTTACTAGCGGCGCGTTTGGCATTGATATGAACATTGAAACGGCATAAAGCGGGCCGAACAGTAAGATCATTACTACGCCGAAAAAGCTGCCAGCTTCTTTGGCGGTCGGCACGGCAGCGCCGATAGCTACTAGCAGGCCGGTAAACATCATGAAGCTGCTAGCAAAGGCTAGAAAGCCGATGCCGATACGTAGAGGGTCGACTGGCAAGCTGCTGAGGTCGACTGACGGTAGCTTTAGTTGGTCGTGGAAAAACAAGTAGCCAATAAGCACCGGCAAGACCACCAGCAAGCCTTGAACTATTGCCAGAATTATTAGCGAGATAATTTTGCCGACGATTAAGGTTCGCGCTTCGATAGTGGTGAGAATCATTTCGATAACGCGATTTTCTTTTTCTTCGGTGGTGCTGGTCAGCATTTGATTGCCAAAGAAAGTGATTAGGAAATAAAAGAGGATTAAAAAGATACCCGGCAAGATCATCTCTTGGACGCTGTCGTGGATTTTGCCGTCGCGGTAAATAGTGCTGGTCGAGTTGATTTTGCCTTGGATAATTTTTTGAATAGCCGGATTAACGTCTGACCGAACAGAGGTGGCTAATAGACTGCTAGCCAGGCTGCCGTAGCGGCCGTTGTCAAAAATACCGACATCTTTACCGTAAACTTCGATTGATTGCTGGTCGAGATTCTTTGGGTAGTAGATGTATGCGTCAAGCTGGCCATTTTTGACGCGGTCAATAGCGTTTTGCTTGTCGCTGGGATTAATTTCGGTGGCTTTCGAGGCAGCGATTAGCTGCGGTTTGACCATCTTTGATTCGTCGGTAATAGCAATGCTGAACGACTGGTTTTTGAGCTTTTCGACAGCGTCGTTGGTAGCTTGATTGGACAAAAAGACCATCCCAAAAATTGCCGCAAACATCAGTGGAAAGCTAATTGCTAGAATCCAGAATGATTTTTTCTTGAGGGCACGAACGACCTCGAAACGAATGACAGTTGATAAATTATGCATTTTGCTTCTCCTCGTTGTTGTGGCTGTAGACTTGAACAAAAATATCATTGAGCGACTTGCCGCCAAATTGCTTGCGAACATTAGCGACGGTGCCGTAAGCATGTGCCGCCCCGTCTTTGAGCAGCAGTATGCGGTCGCATAGACGTTCGACTTCTTCCATTTGGTGAGTAATCATGATAACAGTGGCGCCTTTGGCCTGGTGTTCTTCGATGATTTCCATCAGTAGCCTGCGATTAACCGGGTCAAAGCCTTTGGTTGGCTCGTCGAGGATTAGCAGTTCTGGGTTATCGATGACTGTGATACCGAGTTGGACTTTTTGTTGCTGGCCACCCGAGAGCTTATCGAGGCGAGTTTTGGCTTTGTCGAGCAGGTCAACGCGCTTCAAAAAATCAAGCGATTTTTGCCGGGCGTCGAGGCGGCTCATGCCTTTGAGCTGGCCGAAATAGGTCATAATATCAATAACCGACTCTTTTTTGTAAAGGCCGCGTTCTTCTGGCAAATAGCCGAGCTTGATGCCGCTTGATACCGAGTAAGGTTTGCCGTTAATCAGCAGTTCGCCGGCGGTCGGCTGATAAATACCGAGCAAGGCGCGAATGGTAGTGGTCTTGCCGGAGCCGTTACTGCCGAGAAAGCCGAATGTTTCGCCGCGTTTGACCTCAAAACTTAAGTCTTTGATGACTTCGGTTTTGCCGAAACGCATCTTAAAATGAGTAATAGAAATAATAGGTTCCATATTTTTCATGATAGCATGAGCCAAACCAGTTGTGAAAATTACTAGCAAAAATGCTTGAAAAATCCATATTTAGCGTTTATGCTTGGTATACAGACGCTATATGTATAGTGTTTAGTAAAATAGACAAATATGCAAATAAATTGCGCAAAGCAGACCCAGATGGTTTAGCTAGTTTTTTGCGCTCAAAAATAGCAGCTAAAAATAAGAAAGGAAACGATGGCAGATATTACAGTTGTGAAACGCGACGGCAGCCAGCAGCCGTTTGACTCTAACAAAATTAATTTAACTCTGCTGGCAGCTAGCGAAGGCTTGCCAGACCAAATTGCGAAGGTAGCGCAAATAGCGGCCGAATTGCAGTTGACACTGTTTGACGGCATTACTACCGAGCAACTTGATGAAGGACTTATCCAGACGGCAGTCCAAAATGTCAAAGACGACCCGGATTTCGATACGATTGCAGCGCGGTTGCTACTGCGAACTATCTACCAGCAAGTGCTCGGCGATTATACTAACGAAATCGAGCTTAAAAAGCTACACGCGCAAAAGTTCCCAACCTACATTCGTCAGGCGGTCAAAGACGGTTTGCTCGATAAGCGAATGGCTGATTCGCAGCTATTTAACCTCAAGAAGCTGGCGGTGGCACTCGATCCGAGCAAGGATTCGCTCAGTAAGTATCTCGGCGTAGTGACCAATCGCAATCGTTACGCGCTGCGGCGTCAAAGCGGTGATCCGATCGAGGTACCGCAATTTACTAATATGCGTATTGCTATGGGTTTGAGTTTTAACGAAGTCAATCCGACCGAGGCGGCGATAAAATTTTATCGCCACATGGCTAATCTGGAATACAGTCCGGGCGGCAGCACGCGGGTTAACGCTGGCGGTTCGTTTCCGCAGCTAAGTAACTGTTTTGTCATGGAGGTTCAAGACGATATGGCTTCGATAGCCAAAAGTATTCGCGATACCATGTTCATCGCTAAAGGTACTGGCGGTATCGGCATTAGTATGAATAAGCTGCGCGCCGCCGGCAGTCCTGTTAAAACCACCAATACCGAGTCAACTGGTCCGATTCCATTTATGAAAATGATTGATACGGCGCTGTTTGCGGTGTCGCGCAAGGGCAAGAAAGCGGGTGCGGCGGCAGCATATATGGAGAATTGGCACCTTAATTTTTCGCAATTCCTCGATTTGCGCCAGAATTCGGGCGATCCGTACTTGCGGACGCGATTTCTAGATACGGCGGTGTTTATTTCGGATGAGTTTATGAAGCGCGTCCAAGACGAGCAGGATTGGTATTTGTTTGATCCGGCTGAAGTCGGCGACTTAAACGAACTATACGGCGAAGCATTTAGCCGCCGCTACCAGGAATATATCAAACTAGCAGAAGCTGGTAAAATTAACCGCTTCGAAGTCGTGCCGGCCCGCCAACAATTCCGCCAGATTCTCAGTAGTCTACAAGCGACTGGACACCCTTGGCTAACCTGGAAAGATGCTATCAATTTGCGAGCGCTCAACAATAACACTGGGACGATCCATCTCAGTAATTTGTGTACCGAAATAACTTTGCCCGAGGACGAAAACAATATTGCGACTTGCAACCTGGTTAGTATGAATTTGTCGGCTTTTCTCAATGCTGATAAGACTTGGGATTGGGATCGTTTGGCGGTATCAGTGCGCTCCGCAACGCGCCAGTTAGATAACTTGATTGACATTACGAACACGCCAGTTACCGAAGCTATGCATAGCAATGAGCAGAATCGGGCGCTGGGGCTCGGCTATATGGGGTTATCGGATGTTTTGGAGAAGCTAGAGATTAGTTATGAAAGCGAAGCTGCCTACGATCTGGTTGACCAGCTAACTGAATTTATCAGCTACCATGCCATTGATGAATCTGCTAATCTCGCAGCTGAGCGCGGCAGCTATCCGAACTTTGCTGGCAGCGTCTGGAGCAAGGGTTTATTACCTATCGATACTGTTGATAAACTTACAACAGAGCGCGGCGTTAAGGTAAAAATTGATAGTAAATCGCGCCTGGATTGGGAAGCGCTGCGCCAAAAAGTCAAAAAAGGTATGCGTAACGCAACTTTGATGGCGATCGCACCGACTGCTAATATCTCGCATGTAGCAGGTACGACGCCGGGACTTGACCCGCAGTTTAGCCAAATTTTTAGCCGTAGTACGCTCAACGGCAAATTCCTAGAGGTTAATGCTAATTTAGTGCGTAAACTCAAACAACTTAATCTGTGGGAATCGCTCAAAGACGACTTGCTGGCGAATCAGGGTGATATCCAAGGTTTCGAACAAATTCCGCAAGCAGTCCGCGATGTCTACAAAACTAGTTTTCAGCTGAGCCCATACGCCTTTATCGAGGTAGCGGCGCGAGCGCAAAAATGGGTCGACCAAGCGATTAGCCGTAATATGTACCTAGAATCGCGCGATATTGATGAATATATCGAAATCTATTCAGAAGCGTGGCGCCGCGGCTTGAAAACGACATATTATCTGCATGTCAAGCCGCGCCACCAATCCGAGCAAACCACCGTCACGTCGCAATCGGTACAGAAAGTTCGTACCGACAGCGCTAAAAGGGTAAGCGGTTTCGGTTTTGCTCGGCGCAAACAATCATAAACGTTGCTAAAATCACAATAATTATATAAAGGAGGAAATTATGTCGCAAACAACGCAACCGCAAGGTATTTTGGGATCAGGCCTGCGCGACGGCCTGCAGCTCAAGCCAGTTCGCTACCAGTGGGCGATGGATTTATACAACCAAGCAGTGGCTAATACTTGGTTCCCGAACGAAGTACAGCTAGTGCAAGATCTGGCAGCGTTCGAGAAGCTGACCGACGACGAAAAACATGCGCTGAAAACGGTGATTAGTTACTTAAACCCAAATGAACTGCTTATCAATAAGTCGTTAGCTTTTGGTATTTATCCGTACGTCAATGCCGCCGAGGCGCACTTGTATCTATCGAAGCAGATGTGGGAAGAAGCTAACCACTTTATGACATTTGAATACATTATCGAAACGTTTCCGTTTGATCGCCAAGAAATTTACGCAGCAGGCTACGGTAAGAAAAGCCTGAAAGACAAATCTGACTTTCAGACCAAGTACGTCGGCCGCATGCTGAATGATAAACTGGATGTTACTACTACCGAGGGCAAAAAAGATTTTGTGCGCAATCTGGTAGCTTATAATATTGTGCTCGAGGGTATTTGGTTTTATAGCGGTTTTATGGTTGGCATGAGTTTTCGCCGGCGCAATTTGCTGCGTAATGTCGGCAGTTTGCTAGATTGGATTACCAAGGATGAAAATCTGCATTTAACTTTCGGTATTAACCTGCTGTTGACAATTCTTGACGAGAACCCAGATTTGCAGACGCAAGAATTTGCCGACGAGATTCGCGATCTGATTTTGCAGGCGGTGGCGCTTGAGGAGGCTTACAACAAAGACATGCTGCCAAAGGGTATCTTGGGCTTGAACGCGGATTACGTGAACCAGTATGTTAAGTTCATGACTGACCGCCGCCTGGAAGAACTGGGTTTCGAGAAAGAGTATAACGTAGCAAATCCAGCCAAGTGGATGGCGGCGGCCAACGATACGCTTGAATTAGTCAATTTCTTTGAAAGCACCAATACGAATTATGAAGTCAACACCGTAAAGTAGCAGTTTTAGTAATTGAATAAGCGGCTTATTAGCCTATAATGAATATAAGCAAAGGGGGAAATAATGAATCCATCAGCGATAATTAACGACGACATGACGCTCGAGGAAAAACTCGAGGCAATTGAACGCGAGATAGCCAAAGCACAGGCTGAAGCCGATCAAAAAGCTGAAGCTGACGGCCTACCATCAGCGCCAATTGATCCAGCAACACTAACTATGTGCGAGGGCTGTCAATAGACACGCTACATATAGCGTACTCTAAGCGGTTATGCTATAATAAGGGCCCATGAAAGAGCAATCATACATGGGCAAACAGACAAAATATATCTTTGTAACTGGCGGCGTTCTCTCGGGGGTAGGGAAGGGAATTACCGCTGCGAGCATCGGCGCGGTTCTCCAGGCCAAAGGTATCAAAGTCTCAATTCAGAAATGCGACCCGTATCTCAATGTGGATGCGGGTTTGCTTAATCCGGCAGAGCACGGCGAATGCTTCGTGACGCGCGACGGCGCTGAAACCGACTTAGACCTCGGGCATTACGAGCGGTTTCTAGATATAGAATTGACGCAGAAAAACGCCACTCTGGCGGGACGCTTACTCTCAGAATTGATTACCGACGAACGCGCCGGTAAGTTTCACGGCAAAACTGTCCAGCTAATCCCGCACTTAACACATGCCATTCAAGAGTCAATTATTGCGGCTGGCGAAGGCAGCGATGTGCACATCGTAGAAATCGGCGGCACGGTGGGCGATTATGAAGGGCTGAGTTTCATTGAAGCGATCCGCGAATTTGCTCACAAAATCGGTAAGGAACGCTGCTTATATGCGCATGTGGTTTATGTGCCGTTTATTGATACTAGTAAAGAGTTCAAGAGCAAGCCGGCGCAAAATGCCTTAAACGATTTGCGCGGTTTCGGTATTGTGCCAGAGATTGTGGTTGTCCGCAGCGACGAGCCGGCGCCTGAGTCGGTTGCTCAAAAAATTGCTTTGTACGGTGGCGTTGACTTGCCGGGCGTGTTGATGCTGCCAAATCTCGATACCGTATTTATGATTCCCGAGCGGATAGCCGCTAGCCCGCTGATGACGATTCTTGATAAGTTCACTGGTAATTTTGCTCAGCCGAATCTCGCGAAATGGCAAGCGTTAACTCAATTGCAAAGCAAAAAGCCAACCGATATCGTGACTGTCGGTTTAGTTGCTAAGTATATGGAAAACAAGGATACTTATCTATCGGTGACCGAGGCGCTCAAGAGTGCGGCTTGGCATGAAAATGTTGGTTTGCATATCAAGTGGCTCAATGCCGAAACAGTTACCGAGCGCGATTTCGAGACGGTTGATGCTCTGCTGGTGCCAGGCGGCTTTGGCCCGCGCGGGATTGAAGGCAAGATTGCGGCAGCGCAGTATGCGCTTGAGCGCGATGTGCCGTATTTGGGGATTTGCTTAGGTTTGCAGACAGCGGTAATTGCGGCAGCGCGGCGAGCTGGGCTCGACGATGCTAATAGCACGGAGTTTGATGATGCTACGACGCACGATGTGGTGTATATTATGCCTGGCCAAGAGGGCAAAGAGTCGACTGGCGGTACGTTGCGGCTGGGCAATTATCCGGCAGTATTCACGCCAGGGTCGCTTGCTTCCAAAGTATATCAGTCGGATCACACCGAGGAGCGCCACCGCCACCGATATGAGGTGAACCAGCAGTTTCTAGATGAGATTGCTCGTGGCGGCGTGGCGGTGTCGGGCTTGTCGCCAGACGGGCGGCTAGTCGAATTTGTCGAGGCGCCAAATTGCCGCTATTTTGTCGCAACGCAAGCGCACCCTGAGTTTCGTTCGCGGCCAATGCGGCCGCATCCGCTGTTTGCTGGACTGATTAGAGCGGCTGTATCTTGACAAATTATACTAGTTATGCTAATATGAGAATATGGCAGAAGAAGAAAAACAAAAAGTAGAAGATTTCGAGCCAGCTTATGACGAGAGCAGCGACGATACAGCGATGTTGCGAGCGGTGCTGCAATCGGATCATGCTCGTAATATTACGCCAGTATCGGTGTATCGTCAGCCAGATTTTGACGGCACGGAAGATTAACTGTAGCAAAAAAGTGTTATAATATGGTCTATGATTGATTGTGTTATTACACTGAAGAAAATAATTGACAAACTGTATCAGCAGCAGGTTGATGTACAGTTAACGCGCCCCGACCCGAAGTTTGGCGACTTTGCGACGAATGCGGCGTTGCAGTTAGCAAAACCCTTGGGCAAAAACCCGCGCGAAATTGCCGAGGCGATTGCCGAGGAGCTGCGTGGTCGTGAGGAATTTAGTGATGTCAGTGTGGCTGGGCCGGGCTTCATCAACGTGACGTTAAGCGACCAAGCGGTGTTGGAATTGCTGAAAGTGCGGCCAGCGACTAATCGTGCAGGAAAAACAGTGGTCATTGAGACCAATTGTCCAAATCCGTTTAAAGCCATGCACATCGGCCACGCGCTGAACTCGATTTTGGCGGATACCATAGCGAACTTGCTGGCGGTGGACGGCGCGGCGGTGCATCGGGTCAGTTACCACGGCGATGTCGGCACGCACGTCGGCAAGAGTATGTGGGCGATTCTTCGCGAAATTGACGGCGATGTCAGCAAGTTAGACGCTATTCCGGCTGATAAGCGCAACGAGTTTATGAGCCGTATGTACGTTGAAGGGGCGCGGGCAGCCAAGGAATCGCCGGAAGCCAAGGCGGAAATTGACGAGCTGGCCAAACAGTCATTTGTGCTGGACGACCCGCTGTATAAGAAAGTTTACGAAACGTGCAAGCAGTGGAGCTTTGATGAGATTGACGCCAATGTGGCGCGGCTGGGGAATGTGCCAATTGAGCGGCGTTATGTTGAGAGTGAAACCGAAGTGCCAGGCAAGGCCTTGATTAAAGCAAAAACCCCAGAGGTCTTTACCAAGTCGGACGGCGCGTATATTTTCAAGGGCAGCCAGTATGGTGCATTTGATAACATATTTATCGGTTCACACGGCAATGGATTGTATGGTGCGCACGATATGGGGTTAATCCAGCTGAAGCATCAAGATTATCCAAACTTGGACTTGTCGATTACTGTCAATGGCGAAGAGCAGGCGGCGTATTTCCGCGGGGTGATCGCTGCTAGTGAATTAGCAATTCCAGAATTGAAAGGTAAATTGTTTAATTATGCGACTGGCCTGGTTAAACTAACGACCGGCAAGATGAGTTCGCGTACCGGCGAGGTGATTACCATTGACTGGCTGTTTAACGAGTTCAAGAAAGCCATCACCCAAGCTGGCGGCGAGCCGACCGACGAGGTGGTAGCGGGTGCGCTGCGCTATCAATTTTTGAAAGTGAAAATCGGTAGCGACGTAGTGTTTGACATCAATGACGCGGTTAGCTTGACGGGTAACACTGGTAGCTACTTGCAATACGCGCACGCTCGGGCGCGGGGTATTTTGGCAAAATCTGAGCAAGCAGTTACATTTCCGACAGAATTGTTCAACGAAGACCGGCTGTTAGTTAGGAAAATGAGTGAATACGCCGAGGCGGTTAACCGCGCTACCGAAAGCTTAGAGCCGCATCATATCTGCGCCTATTTGTTTGAGTTGGCACAAGAATTCAACCGCTACTATGAGAAGAACCAAGTTGTTGGCAGCGACAAAGAAGCGCACCGTGTTGGTTTGGTGGCAGTGTACGCGGATATTTTGAAGGCTGGTTTGACGATTTTGGGTATTGCGGCGCCGGAGCGCTTGTAGGGTTACGTTGTAAGGTCGCGGAATAAGCTAATACGAGCGATTTATCACAAGAAACCAGGTTATAATCAAACAGTTAAAGGAGGCTAAATGCCATCAGAAACAGTCAAAAAAGCCAAAAAATCAACTGCCAAAAAGCTAGCTGACAAAAAATTGGCGCAAACAATAGTTAAAGACACCCATATGGGCGGTTTCGTTAATTTTATCCGTGAGCAGGGTATAGTCGGACTAGCAGTTGGTCTGGCGATCGGTACGGCAGCTGGCGATACGGTGAAGAAGTTGGTGACAGCGTTTATTGACCCGCTAGTACAGCTGATTGTCGGCTCGCAAAAAGGCTTGCAGGCGGCATCGTTTACCGTCGAAATTGCTGGTCGCAAAGCTGAATTTCTCTACGGCGCGTTTGTCAGTTCGCTGATTACGCTGTTGGCGGTGGCCTTTGTGGTGTATGCGATTGTGCACTTTTTCAAGCTGGATAAATTAGATAAGAAGAAAGATTAACGTTTTTGAGGCTCGGCCGCGACTTGATGAGAGCGGCGGTCATTGCGGCGACTTGCCTCGGCGGTATTAAATGCTAGCTAATCAGCGTACCGACTGTTTCGCCGCGGGCGGCTCGGGCGATATTACCGTCGGTGAGGAGGTCGCAGATAATAACCGGGATATGTTCGTCCATAGCCAGGCCGATGGCAGCTTTGTCCATGACGGTGATATCAGGGTTGGTTAGAGCGTCGTGATAGCTGAGCTTATCAAATTTGGTGGCGTCAGGGAATTTGGTAGGATCTTTATCGTACACGCCATCAACTTTCGTTGTTTTAATCACAACATCGCATTGCATTTCTAAAGCTAGGTTCAGGGCGGCAGTGTCAGTGGTTAGGAACGGCCGGCCAGTACCGCAGGCAACGATGACCACGCGGCCTTTTTGAATGTGGCTGAGGGCGCGGCGAAAGGTGTATTGGTCGATAAATTGATTGATTTCGACGGTGGACAGGGCGCGGGTCGGCAAGTCAGCGTCGTTGAAAACGTCAGCTAGAGCTATGGCGTTCATCAGGGTAGAGAGCATGCCGATATTATGGGCTGAGACAGGCTGGATGCCGTGGCCGATGATTTGGTTGCCGCGGACATAATTGCCGCCGCCGACCATGATGACGACTTCGGCGCCAGTTTCTAGCGCTGGTTTGATTTGTTCAGCGATCCAGCGGGCGCGAGCGGGGTCAAAACCGCTGGCGAACTCGCCCTGGAGCTGCTCGCCAGAGAGTTTGAGGAGAATACGTTTGGTCATGGGTTTAGTATAACACGAGAGGCTCTTACGTGTATTTATCATGCATTCAAATCGGGATATTATATTGGTAAATATTCTAGTAATACCTACAACAGTGTGTTATAATAGTAACGAGGGGCTGGTTGATGATCGGCCTCTGGCGCATTTTAGAATATAGACGGCAGAATCCGAGCTCTCTTGAGTACTGTGAAATGGTGGTTTTCACGGCGCTAAAGAGGGCTTGGTAACAGATCAAGCTCCACTATTGCCCCAGATGGGGCAGAAAGGAGGCCAGAGATGGTCGAGGAGGAGGAGCAGGAGCAGGAGCTCCCCCCTATTCCATACTTGGTAGGGAAGGTGCTTGACATCTTCCCTACCCCCTGTTTTTCCCTAGGAGAGGGGGGGTGGAGCTTCATTTACCAGGACGGCGTGAGCCGTCCTGGTGTTGAGATGAATATCCTGATGAAGCCGCTTTCGGGCGGCTCCATCAGGATTAAAGTAGTCTTTTGGGGGAATGGTAACCCCCGGAAGGCCATTTATTACGTCAATTCCACTTCTGCAACAGAAGTGAAGTTGACGTACCCAGGGGTCGATCCCTGGGAGTTCATCCGTCGGCTGAGGGAGGGGGCGGCTGCGCTTAGGTGATGACCCCCTCCCACCCCGCCCCGGCGGGGGTTGTCTGGCCTTTCTTGGCCGCAACTTCCGCTGGGGCGGCAGACCCCTCTTCGCGCCAGGAGGGGTATTTCTTTGTATTAGAGCGCTTGCTGTAGCAGGCGCCAGAACAGTTTTTGCAAGATTACTACGATGCCAAAAAGTAGTATACTAGAAGTATGAAAGCCAGTTTCAAGCCGAAAAAAATTCTGTGGATGGATTTGGAGATGACCGGGCTAGATCCGGTGCATGATGAGATTTTGGAGGTGGCGGCGATCGCGACGGATTGGGATTTTACGGAAATTGCGACATATGAGGGAGTTGTACAACACGACCCAGAGAAACTAAGGAAATTGCTTGATCGAAATGCTGGCTTTTGGAATGAACATCCGGAGGCGCGCCGCGGTTTGGAGGAACAAAACGCCTCGGGCAAGCCGTTGGCCGAGGTGGAGTGTGATTTGCTGGCGTTTTGTGATGAACATTTTGCGGATGAGCCGCGGATTTTACTAGGCGGTAATTCAATTCACCAAGACCGGCGGTTTATTGACCAATGGTGGCCTACGTTGTCAAAAAGACTACACTACCGGATGTTGGATGTCAGTGCCTGGAAAGTGGTGTTTGAGGGCAAATATGGCAAGAAATTCGCCAAACCAGAAGATCACCGAGCGCTGGAGGACATCCGCGGCAGCATCATGGAGCTGAAGTATTATTTAAAAAAGGTGAAAGCGTGACAGATAAAATATGGCATGATATCAGCGAGGATTCGCTAGAAGTGCGGCAAAGCTTAATTGAAAAATTAAACTTATCGGAGTTGCAGCGGCGGATTTTGATTGAAAACCGTTGGCTGCCGCAAGCGGTCGAAGGCGGCGATTGGCTACTGATTAAGGCAGAAATCCCCAGTATTGAACGCCGCAATGTCCATTGGCAAGGGTTGACGATTTTGCTCAGTAAAAACAAAGTTATCACCTTGCACCGCGACGAATTAGATAGCGAGGTTACCGAGCGGATTGAAGCGTACCGGCCAGGCGCTCTGTCGCCGTCGCTAATCGCAGCAACGATGATTCAATTTACAGTCGAGCAGTATATGCCGATTCTTAATTCAATTGACGACGTAACCGATCAATTAGAAGATACAATGATTCGCGATCCGGGTAAGCATCAGTTGCAGCAGCTTTTTGTGTATAAGCGCCAATTGGCGGATTTGCGCAAAGTGATTTTGCCGCTGATGAATATGCTAAATGGTTTGAGTAATGGTCGGTATGGTATTTTCGACGAAAAGTGCGCGATTTATGCGCGCGACAGCTACGATTACGCTTGGCGCGTGCACGAGCTAATCGATACCATGCGCGATCTATTGACTAGTGCGCTGGATATGTATTTGTCGGTGGTGTCTAATCGAATGAATGATGTAATGAAGCGTTTGACGATTGTAACGACGATATTTATGCCAATGTCTTTTTTGACGGGTCTGGCAGGCATGAATTTTTCGCAGCTGCCGTTTCATAGCGATGTAATGTTTTGGATAACGATGGCGCTGCTGGTCATCTTGCCAATATCGATGCTGATATACTTTATACGGAGCAAATGGCTATGACGCACCAACAGTTTGAAGAGTTTTTGCTAAGTTTGCCAGGCGCCTGGTTGGACTATCCGTTTGGCGATAAAGTGGCTGTGTACAAAGTCGGCCGCAAAGATGCTGGCCAAAGCGAAAAGATGTTTGCGTTGATAGCCGAGGGTTCAAAGCCGTTGCGGATTAGCTTGAAATGCGATCCGCAATTGTCGTTAAAGTTACAACAAAAATACGAATCGGTTCAGCTAGGCTTTCATCTCAATAAAAAACACTGGATTACGGTGATTTGCAGCGGCCAGCTCAGTGACGAAGAACTTTTTGATCTGGCGCGGTTAAGTTATCGGCTGGTGACGGAATAGCTGCTACTGCTTGGTTGAAGCGAAGTCGTGGTAAGCTTTGAGAATAACATTGATATTATTGATGGATTCGTCGCAGAACGAGCGGATTGATTTGGAGTCGCTAACCTTTTTAAGCTTGTTGAGTTGCGACTTTAAAATGGTTAATTCGTAAGTCATGGCGGTGGCGTAGCTACTGTCGAGCTTGCCTTTTTGGTAGGAATCGTTGAGCTTTTTCTGCAGGGCTTCTAGGTAGCTTTTTTCGGTACTAGAGGATTTTTTCTGGATTTTGCGCTCTTTGATGATGGCGTCTAGCCGGGTCTGCATGGTCGTCAGGGTGCTGTTGAGCGCAGTGTTGGCCTCGGCAATTTCAGTCTGCGTCAGGCGGCCTTCGTTTTCATCGACGACTTTGTTCAGTGTATCAGTGCGGTCGCGGATCGGCTGGATTAGACTGTTGGCATCAGATGCGCCAGGGTTGATGATTAGAATCAAAATGATGATAACGCTAGCAATAACAGTGCCAATGAGCGCAAATATAGCGATTCGATTGATGGTGTGCTGTTCTTGCGGAGCGATGCGGTTAAGGTAGTCAACAGTATTATAATCATCATCCGAGCTGCTGGCGTAAACTGGGAAGGTGCTTAGCGGCTGCGGTCCTGTGTCGTACGATGGCGCGGTTTGGTTAATTTGCGGTAGTTGATCAGGCTGATTAGCTGCCAGGCTGGATGTTTGCTGCGGGTATGCCGGCTGCTGCGGCTGGGCGGCTTGGCTATTGTAATACAGATTAGGCGCCGTTTGCTGCTGTGGTGTTTGCTGGCCGTAGACTTGATTGTACGGTGCGGCTGGCTGCTGCGGGTTTTCTGGCGGTAAATTATTAGCAGAACCCTGCGAATACGGTTGTTGCGGATTGGTGTACGGGTCCTGATTCATATCTATATTTAACCACAACCGATAACAGAGGTAAAGAGTGATATACTAAAATGTATGGATGCCAAGGAGGAAATTCGCTCGCGGCTCAATATCGAAGATGTGATTGGCGAATATGTTGAGCTAAAGCGGGCAGGGCGCAGCTATAAGGGGTTAAGTCCGTTTACTGGCGAGAAAACGCCTAGCTTTTTCGTAAGTCCTGAAAAAAATATTTGGCATGATTTCTCGAGCAACAAAGGCGGCGACGTCTTCGCTTTTGTAATGGAGGCCGAGGGGATGGATTTTCGCCAGGCGATGGAATTTTTAGCGCGCAAAGCTGGGGTTGATCTCAGCGAATATCAATCGGCTGGTGCCAAGAAGCGCAGCGCCTACAAAAAGCGGCTGTTGGCAGCCAACGAGCTAGCAGCACGATATTTCCAACAGAGTTTATTGCGTAGCCAGCAGGCGATTGAATATGTTTTTAAGCAGCGAGGATTGTCGCGGCAAACTGTTCAAGATTTTCAGATTGGTTATGCGCCGGATAGCGGCACGGCGTTGCTAGCGGCGCTCGAAAAAAGAGGTTTTACTAAGCGAGAGATTAACGACGCGGGGCTATTAAACCGCTATGGCAAGGATTTGTTTCGCGGTCGAATGATGATTCCGTTGATGGATCAGGGCGGGCAAGTAATTGGCTTTACCGGGCGGATTATTGGCAATGTGCCGAATGCGCCGAAATATCTGAATACGCCGCAGACATTACTATATGATAAGGGTCGTCATATTTTCGCGTTGAGCCAAGCCAAAGAGGCGATCCGCAAAAGTGGCTTCGTAGTGATGGTTGAGGGAAATTTGGATGTAGTTAGCAGCCACCAAGCGGGTGTAGCGCAAACAGTCGCGACCGCTGGCACGTCGATGACTGAAAATCATCTCAAAGCGGTCAAACGGCTGACTAGCGATGTTCGCCTCTGTTATGATAGCGATAAAGCGGGTGTGGCAGCGACCGAGCGGGCAATTGAGCTGGCTTCGCACGAGGGCGTTGAGCTGACGATTATTTCGTTGCCAGATGGCGCTAAAGATCCAGATGAATTGATCAAATCGAGTGTTCAGGCGTGGCGCGAAGCGGTAACTCGCAACGAGCCGGCTGTCGAATGGGTGTTGCGCCAGCATGCCGAGCGCTGTGATTTGAATACAGCGGTCGGCCGGCGAACTTTTACTACGGCAGCGCTGCGAATAGTGCGCGGGCTAGCTGACCCCGTCGAGCGCGAATACTATATCAAGCGGATAGCTACTATGTCGCATACCAGCGAGGAGGCGGTTCGCCAAAAATTAGCTGGCGAGCCAGTCAAGAAACAAACTTTCAAACCTGTTGTTGCAAATACATCGATTATTAAGAACGAACAGGCGGTGCTAGAGGATAACATTTTGGCTTTGGCACTTTATGATGCTAGATGCTTGGAAGAATTGCGCCGCGCTGGCCGCCAGCAGTGGAGCAGCGCTGAGCGAGAACTATTAGCGACGGTACTCCTCGAAGAAGACGATTCGCAAAATCGCCCTAAAAAGTTGCAAAAAGCTGATATTTATGTAAAAATGGTATCATTGCGCGCTGAGGAGCGTTATGCAGCATGGGATAGCGGCGATCGCTATATCGCGATGTGCCAACTGCTGCGGGATAAAGAGGATAAACATAATAAACAAACTCAACAAGAATTATTAGCTAAGTTACGCGACGCTGAAGCTGCTGGCGATGAGGCAGCGGCTAGAGAGTTGCGCGCGGCACTCAATAACATAATCAAGGAGAAAGCTCGTGACAAACGACGACCAAGCGCAGAAGCCATCTGACGACAATATACAAGATCAGGACATCAATGAGCCTGATATCAACGATTTGATGGACGAAGATACTCCTGAAGATGTACTCAATGCTAATCAATATTTCGACGATATTTCGGACGACTCAGTGCGGCTGCATTTGCGCGAGATTGGCAAAATCCCGCTGCTGAGCGCCGAAGAAGAACTGGAATTGGCAAAACGCGTTAAAGAAGGCGACAAAAAAGCCAAAGACAAGATGGCCGAGGCGAATATGCGTCTGGTGGTCTCGATCGCTAAGCGGTATTCGGGCCGTGGCTTAGACTTCTTGGATTTGATTCAAGAAGGCCACACTGGTTTGTTGCGCGCGGTTGAAAAATTTGATCCGGATAAAGGCTTTAAATTCTCGACTTATGCCACCTGGTGGATTCGCCAGGCGATTACCCGGGCGATTGCTGATCAGGCGCGAACGATTCGTATTCCAGTTCATATGGTGGAAACTATCAACAAATTGCTGCGTACGCAGCGGCGCATGACGCAGGAGCTGAATCGCGAGCCAACGATTGAAGAGCTAGCTAAAGAGCTAGAGATGGAACCAGAAAAAGTCGAATATGTCATGAAGATCAAGCAGGACATTTCGAGCTTGGATGCTGGCGTCGGTCGCGACGGCGATGATGAAGGCGAGTCGGTGCTGGGCGATTTCATTGAGGATGAAGGTACAATTAGTCCAGAGGAATCGGCCTCGAACCAGCTGTTAAAGGAACAAGTTAAAGATTTGCTAGGTACGCTGAGCGATCGCGAACAAAAGATCGTCCGGATGCGCTTTGGATTAGATAGCGGCAAGAGCCATACACTTGAAGAGGTTGGTCAGGAATTTGCGGTGACGCGCGAGCGAATTCGCCAGATTGAAGCTAAGGCGCTAGCGAAGCTACGCAAACATAAAGACGCTAAAAAACTTTATACTTACTTGCAATAGTTTTGGTTTTAGGTGCTATACGTTAACGAAACCAGTTGTACTGAGTAGCGAATTAATCTTGGCGTATAGCGCAGTGATATCGCTGTCGTTAATTAAATAATAATCAGCGATAGCTATTGGTCCGCCTTTTTCGATATCTTCAATCTCTGACCAGTCGCGCTGGTTGGCTTGTTCGGCGGTGAATGGCCGCTCGGGACGAGTTGCGAGACGGCGGTGGCGCAAATGTTTTGGTGCGACAATGGCAGCAACGATGAGCTCGCCAGGAAACTCGTGTTTGAGGAACTTGTACTCTGTCCAAGAATAGAGCCCGTCGAACAATAAACGATGCTGGCCAGCATCAATTAAGCGGTGTAATTGTTCGGCGGCACGGCGGATGATAACGTCTTTGCCGTCACGTTCGCGCCACTGTTTGCGAAATTCGGCTTGCGATTCGGGCGTGATTTCAACGCCTCGAGCGCGCATTTCGTCGTACAAAATGCCGCCGCCGTAGATTTTGGGAAAACCTTTGGCGGCTACGAAATTGGTTGCTTCGGTTTTGCCGGCGCCAGGCAACCCGACAAATGCCAAAATCTTGGCTGGTTTTTCTTGTGATGTCATAACCTTAGTATACATGATTATGGCTATATTCGCTTGTAAGTAACGGCCCTTAGATAGCGTATAATATAAATATGGCCAAACGCTTAGTGATTATCGACGGTAAAAGCGTGTTCTATCGCGGCTACTATGCTATGCCTGGGTTGTCGACCGCAGACGGGACACCGACAGGCGGCGTGTATGGTTTCGCGGCGCTGAGCTTAGAATTAATCAAGCAGCTTGAGCCTGATTATGTTTGCGTAGCGTGGGATAAACGAGGAACGAATATTCGCCGCCGGTTGGCGATTTACTCTGAGTATAAGGCCGGGCGCAAGCCAGCACCGCCAGATTTTTATGCGCAGATTCCGATTTTGCACGAGCTACTGGCGGCTTTTGGCTGGCCGCTGTATGAATTTGATGATTATGAAGCTGATGATATTATGGCAACGCTAGACAAGCAGGCTGAACAGCACGGCAGCATCGAAACATATTTGATTACTAGCGACTTGGACGCGCTGCAAATTCTCGACCAAAATACGTATCTTTATGCGCTCAAAAAAGGCCTGACTAACATTGATAAATTTGACATTCCAGCGTTTGAAAAGCGCTACGGTATTCGGATTGGCCAATTTCTCGACTTGAAAAGCTTGAAAGGCGATTCGTCGGATAATATCCCTGGGGTGCCAGGGGTCGGCGAGAAGACAGCTGTCAAATTACTACAGCAATTTGAAACGCTAGACGGTGTTTATGAGAATCTATGGCAGATTAAAGACAGTTTGCGCCGTAAATTAGAAGCTGGCAAAAAATCTGCTTATATGAGTAGGGAATTGGCGCGGTTGTTTACGGATGCTCCAGTGAAACTCGATTTGGCGGCGATGGACGTACGCGACTTAGACACGGCAAAGTTGCGAGAGCTGCTCGAAAAGTTGGAGTTTCGCTCATTGTTGCGAAAATTACCACAACATATGCGCGATAGTACTTCAGAGGTGACTAGAAACGACATCCTTGCGCCGGCTGTTGAAATATCCGGCGATAAAGTCATACCGATGTTGGTAATGGCGCCAGAATTACTGGTAATTTGGGATGGCGATACGGTTTGGCTGAGCCATGAAAAAGGCAAGGTCGCCTACTTGCCGCTGACTAAAGCAAGCGCTATTTTAGCAGAAGCTTCGATAGTTGGCCACGATACCAAGGAGTTTCTCAAAACACTTCTCGGTGCTGGCTGCCAGCGGCTACCGGCTGTTAAACACGATACCGCGCAGGGCTCGTTCCTGTTAAATCCTTTGCGCAAATCGCGCGCACTAGCGGATTTGGCGGGCGTAGAATCTTTGGATGACCCAAGATTGGCGATGGCAGCGCTTTGGGCAGTTTATGAACAACAAAAGTCGGCATTGGTTGAGCAGGCTGACCTCCAGCAGGTGGCGCAGACGATGGATTTTCCGCTGATTAATATTTTAGCGCAAATGGAATTTCGAGGCATCAAAATCGATGCCAGCAAACTCGAAAAAATGAATAAATCATTAGTGCAAGAGATTGCAGCGGTTCAGCAAAATATTTATGATATAGTCGGTTATGAATTTAATGTCGCCAGCCCGGCGCAGTTGGCTAGCGCGCTATTTGATAAGCTGCTCTTGCCGACAGCCGGTATCAAAAAAGGCAAAACTGGTTATTCAACCAACCAAAAGGAACTCGATAAGCTGCGCGGGCAACATCCAATTATTGAGTTGGTCGAGCGTTTCCGCGAACTATCGAAATTACAAAATACCTATGTGGCGGCCTTACCAGAGCAAACTGACGCTAACGGCTATATCCACACGACGTTCAATCAAGACGTGACAGCGACCGGGCGGCTATCGAGTACTAACCCGAATTTGCAGAATATTCCGATTCGTACTGAGTTGGGGCGGCAGATTCGCGATGCCTTTGTGCCAGCGCCTGGCAATGTTTTCGTAAATGCTGATTATTCGCAATTTGAGCTGCGCCTGGCGGCGGTGATGGCTGGCGAAAAACAGATGATTGAAGACTTTAATGCAGATGTTGATATTCACGCCAAGACGGCAGCAGAAGTTTATAACGTACTGATTAATGAAGTGACACCAGCACAGCGCCGCCGCGCTAAAGTGGTGAATTTCGGCGTATTATACGGCATGAGCCAGCATGGTTTGGCGGCTGCTGCTAATATGAGTTACGGCGAGGCGCAGCATTTCATCGACGAATATTATCGTATCCGTCCGCACATCAAAGAATTTATGGAACGAACGATTCGCCAAGCGCACGATGACGGCTTTGTGCAGACATTGTTTGGCCGCCGCCGGCCGACGCCCGATGTTAGATCGAATAATTTTGCTGTTCGTTCGGCTGCCGAGCGCGCAGCAGCTAATATGCCGATACAAGGTACCGAGGCGGATTTGATGAAATTAGCGATGCTGGCGGTAGAGAAGCGACTGACGACAATGACAAGCCCAGATTTGCTACCTTCAGAGACCGGCAAATTCGAAAAGAACGAATTCGCCTTGCCGGAAAGGCAAGTCTCTTCAGGCAGCAAGTCTGGGCTTGTACATAAAAATATCTCGCTCGGCCATCAAATCTTGCAAATCCATGACAGTATCATGGTTGAATGTCCGCGCCAAAACGCTGAGATAGTTAGCAAAATACTGGTAGAGACTATGGAAAATATCTATCCGCAGCTCGGTATTAAGCTCAAAGTCGACGTCAAAATCGGTAATAATTGGGGCGAAGTGTAAAAAACTTAAAATTTGCTGAAAATTAGCGAAAACCCGTACAAATATGGACAAATAACTGCAACTGTGGTATAATCTAATTACAGTTAGCTTAAGCAAAAAGGCGGATGTTGTGGAACGGAAAATGTTACCAAAAAATAGCAACCCTAAACTTGAAGGGGCTAGGCCTTTATCTAGGCAAGAGCGTATAGAGCGGCTAAGACAGGACGAGCAACAACTAAGACGTATCATTGAGCAGGGCGACGCCGTAAAAAAGTTTCTTAGGGGAGCCGATTATGGTTATTTAGTTGGTATGTTTGTCGGTCCGGATGGTGATGTTTGGGGTATTAGTAACAGAAATTACGGCACGATATCCGATGATTGGTTAGTGGTTCGCTGTGTGTCTAACGAGGGCGATAAAAATCGATCAGAAATAAACGTAGAAAATCAAGAAATATATAAAGTTGAAAAAACTAAGAGCGAAGGATATCGTTTCTTGCCAATTGGCTATGAAGGTGTTGATACGCTTCATCTTGCTGGTGGTGGGCCTAGCATTAATATTTTCTGGAAAGAAGATAAAGGTAAAGGTAAAGGTAAAGGTAAAGGTAAAGGTAAAAAGTTAGTAGTAGCAGATAATCGCGGTATAGAATTTTTACCACTTGACGAATTAATCGCTAAAAAGAACGATACAGATAATAAACGACCTGAAGAAATAACAGCTGATAATAACGATGACGATACAAATAAACGCTTTGGAGAAATAACTGGGCCTCTTGAAAAAGAGGGTTTAGGTGCTGCCGCAGAAGAAGATTTAGGTGCTACGGCTGTTTCTACCATGGTACGCGTAGCTGCGTGATAAATGTGTTAAAATACAAACATGTACAGAGGATCCCGACCGAGAATTTTACCGATAATCATTACTATTATTACTGTGGTAGTTGTTATTGCCATTTTGGTAACACTTGTGCGATCATTGCTGAATCCGGATAAAAAGACCGAGCAGCCGCAAACTCCCGAACAATCGTTAGAGAGCAAAATCAAAAATCAAGACCCAATTCGCAGCGTGCGCTGGACGGTACGCGGTCCGATTGTTGCCGATGAAGAGTTCAAGAGCTACCAGATTACAGTTAGTCCAACATCGCGTAAATATGTTATTTATTCAGGTTATCTGGATAGAGTTTTGGACAAGAAGGAGTATGCTAATAATAGCAATGCTTATGAACAGTTTACTTATGCGCTAGTCAAGGTCAACATTCAGGCCTCCGATAACAAATCAAACGATGATATTCGCGGCGTATGCGCCACCAAAGGGCTGGCTTACGTATTCGAGACACGCGATGGCGACAATACCGATACTAATTTGTGGACGTCAACTTGCAAGGACTCGCCTGGTACGCTTAACGCTGATACCCTGAAGCTCCAAGCTCTTTTTGTCAATCAGATTCCAGATTTCAAACCGTCATTTAATAATATTTTCTAATTATGGCAATAAAAGCAGTTATTTTCGATTGTTTTGGCGTACTGTACGGAGGCAGTATTGATACGCTTATAAAAATGGCTGCGCCAGAGGGCAAAGTACTGCTGCGCGACCTCAGCAAGCAGCATGATTACGGTTTTATTAGCGGCAGCGAGTATGAATCGGGAATTGCTGAGTTGTTTGGCTGGACACGGCAGCAGACGCATGATTTCTTGATGTACAAGCGGATTCGCAACGAGGAATTGATAAACTATATCGTGAATTTACGCCAGCAGTACACTAATTTGAAGATAGCGATGTTGAGTAATGTTGGCGGCGGTACGCTGGAATATCTATTTGTGCCAGGCGAATTAGAAAAAATGTTTGATGTGCGCGTGTTGTCGTACGAGGAAAGCCTGGCTAAACCAAACCCGGAAATTTTCACGCTGACAGCTGGCCGCTTAGGTGTCGCAGCTAGCGAATGTGTGATGATTGATGATCGTGTCGAAAATTGCGAAGGCGCCGAGGTAGCGGGAATGATGGCGTTGCAGTACACCGATAATGAGCTGCTTATTAAGCGTTTGAACGCTCTGTTGGAGGCATAAATGCCAGAACTTCCTGAAGTCGAGACGGTTCGCCGCGGGTTGGCGGAGTTACTGCCGGGCCGAGTGGTGGCGCGAGTGGCAGTGTTTGACTCGCCAAAAAGCTTTCCGAATGCGCCTGCTGATGTCGAGCAATTTTTGTATGGCGCGCGCGTGACGGCCGTGCGGCGGCGGGCAAAGGTACTGATGATTGATTTGGATACGCAGTATTCGCTGGTGGTACACTTGAAAATGACGGGGCAGTTGGTGTTTCGCAGTTGTCATCCTGCGATGTATCGTCGGAAAAAATCTGGGCGTGCTTGTCACCGGGACCCGGATTGTTTTCCGATGATGCTCGAGGATGACAAGGTGTCTAACTTCGCTGGCGGCCATCCGAACGATAGCCTCGTTGGTGAACTACCTGATCGCTCAACGCGGGTGCAAATTGACTTTACCGATGGGTCGCGGCTGTTTTTTAATGATCAGCGCAAGTTTGGCTGGGTAAAATTGCTGCCGACTGATGAGGTGAAGAACTTGCCGTTCATGCAAAAGGTTGGGCCGGAGCCGCTTGATCCTCAGACGCGCGCCGAGGATTTCATCCAGCGGATTCGCCGCCGCCAAAACTCAATGATCAAGCCAGCGTTTCTTGACCAGGCGGTGATCGCTGGGGTTGGCAATATTTACGCTGACGAGGCACTGTGGGCGGCACAGATTCATCCACAGACGCGGGTAAAAAACATCAGCGACCAGCAATTGAACACATTATTTACGGAACTTGGAAAAATTTTGCAGCTCAGCATCGATCAAGGCGGCTCAACCGACAGAAATTACGTCGATGCCGAGGGTCGAAAAGGGAATTACCTGACATTTGCTCATGTGTTTCGCCGCGAAGGCCAAGCCTGCCATCGCCACCCCGACCAGGAGATCATCAAGCTAAAAGTTGGCGGCCGCGGTACGCATATTTGCCCAGTCTGTCAGGTGGAGGTTAAATGATTTATCTGATTATTGGCACGAACGCTTACCGTGTACAGTATGAGCTACAGCGATTGGTGAAATCGTTAGGCGTTCGGCCCGAAAAAATCGACGCAAGCAGTCTTGATTTGAATAAATTAGCCGATACGGTGCGCGGCTTGAGTTTATTTCAAGAACGGCGGCTGATTGTTATTGAACGGCTCTCAGAACGAAAGGATTTGTGGGATAAACTAGGCGAATGGGCTAGTGATATTGCGGCAGAAACCTACTTGGTATTGATTGAGCCGCGCCCGGATAAGCGTACCAAAACTTTCAAAATCTTGCAAAAAACTGCAAAGCTAGTTGAAGCAATGCCGCTGACTGATCGCCAGCGTCCAGCGGCCGAAAAGTGGCTGCTAGACTATGCAAGCGAGCACAGTGTAAAATTGACGAAAACACAGGCTAGTAATATGATAGCGCGAGCAATTGTCGCCGATGAAAAATCGCGTTCTGCCGAAGTTGATCAATTGCAATTAACTCACGCTGTAGCTGCCTTGAAAAATGCCGTGAAAATTGACGATGCAGCGATTGCAACGGTTTTGCCGCCAGCACGTGAGTTTTCGGTGTTTGATATCATTGAGTTGGCGGTACGCGGCGAGACGACAAATCTACGGAGTGCGCTTGACGAACTTCGCCGCAGCGACGATGTTTATAAAGTGGCGCCGTTAGTTTGGTCGCAGTGGTCGCAGCTGGTGTTATTAGCCAAGGCTGAAGCGGCTAGCACTAGCGATACGATTGATCTCGGCATACACCCGTTTGTTGCCAAGAAATTGCGGCCGCTTGCTCGGCAGCTGTCGCCAAAGGACTTGGCGGAATTAACCGAATTAGCAGCGGAGCGCGATTATCAAATGAAAACCTCATCAGTCAATCCGTGGGCAGCGTTGGAGGACTTTTTGTTTCGGGTGGCTTCGCGGCAAAAGTAAAACGCTCCGGCTTGCGGAGCGTTTTAATCTCGTTAGTATAAATTAAGCAGTTTTAGCTACGGTCTTCTTGGTTGTGGTTTTGGCAGCTGGCTTTTTTGCAGGGGTTTTCTTGGTGCTAGCAGCGGGTTTGGCCGCCTTCTTTTCTAGCTTGACGCCAGCAGCTTTAGCGACCTTGGCTAGGGCTGATTTGCGGCGGCTGACGGTTGCCTTTTTGAGTAGGCCTTTCTTGACGGCAGTATCTAGCTCGCTTTGAGCTTTGCTTAGGGTAGCGGCGCTAGGGTTGGCCAAAAATTCCTTGGTGGCAGATTTGATATCGCGCTTAATACCGATGTTACGCTGGCGGCGCTTGGCGGTCTGCTTCATTCGCTTAACGGCTGATTTGATGAGTGGCATAAATTTCCTTTACCTCTGTTATTGATTTGGTATATACAATCAGTTTTCAATTATAACTTATACACCTCTGTTTGTAAAGTGGCGCTTGCTTGTTTTGTAAATTAGTATTGACTTTGTCGTGATGCTTATGTTATAGTACATAAAGTCTATAGCGAATAAAAACAAATAGGATAAAATATGGCAGACGTGCTAAACCAGATAGTAGAGAAAGTCAAAGAAAGTAATAATATTCTCGTTACGGTTAGTGCCAATCCGTCGGTTGACGAATTGAGCGCTGCTTTGGGCATCACGCTGCTAATCAATAAGTTAAATAAGCATGCGACGGCAGTATTTAGCGGGGCAGTGCCGCCAGCGATTAAGTTTCTGCAGCCCGAGAAAACGTTTGAAAGTACGGTTGATAGTTTGCGCGACTTTATCATCGCGCTGGATAAGGAGAAAGCCGATCACTTACGTTACAAGATTGTCGATGATATGGTCAAGATTTTTATTACGCCGTACCGTACGACAATCAACCAGAAAGATTTGGACTTTAGCCAAGGCGACTATAATGTCGAGATGGTGTTGGCAATTGGCGTCAAAGATGAAGCTGATTTGGATCATGCGCTCGAGAGCCATGGGCGAATTTTGCACGATGCGGTTGTAGCAAGCGTATCACTTGGCGAGTCAACCCAGCTCGGTAGTCTGGAGTGGAGTAATCCGCGAGCTAGTAGTTATAGCGAGGTTCTATGCCGGTTAGCCAATGAATTAAGAGGTGAAAGTCGGTTGATTGACGAGCAAATCGCTACGGCGTTTTTGACAGGTATCGTGGCAGCAACTGAACGTTTCAGTAATGCGCATACTAGCTCGGCGGCGATGACTGTGGCTGCTCAATTGATGGCAGATGGTGCTAACCAGCAGCTGATTGCCACTAAGCTCAAAGAATCGCACGATAAGCCGATTCCAGTGCCTGAAGCAAAAAGCAAGGACGAAGAAAAATCCTCCAAAAAGGATGAGTCTAAAAATTCTGGCGACATTGGCGCATTGTCGATTTCGCACGAGCCAGTTGGTGATGTTGACGACGTCAAGAATGCAATTGATAGGCGCCATTCCGACGAAGCTCTGAGGGCTGCCAATGAAGAATTAGAGAAGCGAAGCAGCCGAGATGCCGCCGCTGCCGCCGAAAAGAAATTAGCCGAACAATTAGCATCAATTCCTGCTGTTGAGCCTGAAGCTGATAGGCGAGATATGCCGTCGGTCGCCGATTTGCAGCGCGATATTGCTGCCAGCTCGGCAGAAGTAGATGAAGCGGCCAAAGAAGATCTAGCTTTGCCGCCAGTTGCTCCATTTGCGCCAGGGCCAGGTCTAGCGATGCCAGTTAGCCCGAGCGAACCGTCGATTGGCGGTACTTTCAACGCGACAACCGAACAGGCTGCCGAGGAAGCTAGAAAAGCTGAAAAAGACATGCATAATCGCGTCATTTTAAGCCACGATCGCGGCGCGGTGGCGTCGCAGCCGCCGTCAATGCAATCGCCATTTAATGCCGTAGCTGATAAGACCGAGGTAGAACCGACAGTTCGCGATGTCTTATCAGAAGTTGCGCCAGTTGATGCGGCGCCCGAGGCGGTTTCTTCGAAAGGGGTAACGGTACAGCCGAGTATGCCAGCACCTAGCGTAGAAGCTGCGCCAGCCGCAAATCCTGCTAGTTCAGATCAAGACCAAGCGCGGTCTGCCGTTGATGCAGCTCTGTTGGCAGCCTCAGCTGCGCCACCATCTGGCGCGGTTGACGATTTGCCGCCACTACCGCCATTACCGCCGTTGCCAGATTTTTCATCCTTGCCGCCAGTACCAGCTAATGGCGGGGTCGGAGCTGACACTTTAGAATCTACTCTACCGCCGCCGCCAGCTCCAGCAGTTTCGACACCAACATCAAATGATCCGGCTCAGTTCAAGATTCCAGGGCAAGCTTAAGTTTGCGCACAGGCTTCAGATTGACTCTGAAAAGATTTTAGAACCAATGCTACGGGGTATGCTGATATACTTGAAGTATGAATGACAGGGTTATGTTGATTGATAAGCCGCCAGGCATGACTAGCTTCGGGGTGGTGGCGCGAGTTCGCCGCGTGCTTAGCCATCGGGCTGGCAAAAAAGTCAAAGTCGGTCATTGCGGGACGCTTGACCCGTTTGCGACGGGCCTGTTGATTTTGGTTACGGGCAAGGAATGCCGCAACGCGATGCGTTATACCAAGCTTGATAAGGTGTATGAAGCGACGTTCCGGCTGGGACAGACTAGTACAACTGGCGACCCGGAAGGCGAAATTATGCCGTACGTTGCAAATAGTAAGCCGCAAAATGATACTCAAGTTTCATCCATCTCCAAACAGCCGGATATAGCAGTCGTCAAGTCCGTCCTAGCGCAATTCGTTGGTGATATCAAGCAGTGTCCGCCAGCGTTCAGTGCTATCAAAATTAACGGCCAGCGGGCCTACAAATTAGCCCGCAGCGGTAAAAAAGTTGATATACCAGAACGTACAGTGACGGTTTATGCGCTGGAGCTGCTTGATTACACTTATCCGCTACTCAAAGTTCGAGCCCATGTCTCTAGCGGCACCTATATTCGTAGCCTGGCGGCTGATATAGGTGAGGCGCTAAATACGGGCGCTTACTGCCAGGAGTTGCGCCGTACGCAGATTGCCGATTGGCAAGTCAGCCAAGCGCAGAAATTGGCCGATCTTGGCATTGAATCATAAGAAGCATAGAAATTTGCTTATTTAGATACCAAACTTATTAAGGGCTGGATAGATCAGTCTCGTCAGATGACGATTAGCGATATTGAGAAAATCTATGGGGTAGTAGATATGATAAGGATAAGGAGTTCGCACAACTTGACTAATTAGTGTATCTCTGCTAAAGTTATTAGCTATGATATCAAAGGATAACAAAGCGAAAGCTATTGCTTTGACTCAGGTCAACGAGAACGACGTCGGCAGCCCGCAAGCGCAGATTTCGATCTTGACGGCTCGTATCAAAGAGGTGACTGAACATCTCAAGTCCAATAAGCACGACCGTATGGCGCGTCGCGGACTGATTCAGATGGTAGGTAAGCGCAAGCGCCTGCTGAAATACCTTGAGAAGACGAACTTTGAGGCCTACAAGGCAACGCTAGAGAAGCTCGGTCTGCGCAAATAAACGTGCAGCCTGGGCCAAAAACCGTCTCGTATCGAGGCGGTTTTTGGTTTGTAAAGGTAGATCGCAGCTACCGTATTGCTAAAATTACTAATCTAAGTAATAATATTGACAAAAAGCATAAGCTGTGTTAGCATAAAAAGGTAAGTAAACGGCAAAATAAAAATGATTACAAAAGAACGCTTCCCAACATCTTCTCATGAGGTGACTAACAGCCGTGGCGAGTCGTTTGACTATAAGAAGTACGGTATTGAGCCGATAGTTAAGTCTAACTCTCTTGATGGTGATAATTTTAGTACGCCGCACGAATGGACGCCGGCTGGCCGGGCCGAGAAAGTCAATGATGCTCGCGATGCGGTGGCGATTGCTTTCGGCGATAAGCCGCCCGCTATGGCGCGCCAAGAGTCGAATACTGGCAGGCAGCTGCTGGTCGGCGAGGCTTATAAAGCCGCTACTGACGGCGGAATAGCGCCGACCAACGAACGTGCTTCTACCCGCCGGGTTTTCATGACTGGCGAGAAAATAACTGGTAAGTTGCCGTCGCATGCTGACGCCGAGAGAGGGCCGCAAAGTGTTGATGAAATGCTCAATCGGCGCGCTGATTTGTTAGCAAAAGGCGTTCCAGAGGATTTGGTTGATGGTATTGTCAGGGGTGAGCATAACAAGGACAGAGGCGATAATCTAGTCCAATATGCTTCGCGGCCGCCAGTTGAGCAAGCAGTATACGAGCAGCCGGCGATACACGAGGAGTCAAGTGAGCTGGTATCGCACGAGACCAGTGCTAGCGATGCCGTGCCCAAAGTAGAAGAAACACCGTTGCCGCCGCGTGCCGAGATTCCGAAAGCAGAAACTGCCGCCGCTAAGCCGTCTAGCGAACCAGAACCTAAAGCGCCGAAAGAAAACACGCCGCCAGAAACCGCTAGAAACGAAAGTCTAAAGGCGAAAACTACAGAAGCTAAACCTGCCACAAATAATCGCACCGCCGAGAAAAATCCGGCAGAAGATAAGACATCGCCAGTAGAGCAGCCAGATGGCAATCAAAAAAATACGGTAAAATCTGAAGCAGACGTATCGAAGTCAGATGGAAAACAGGCCGCTGGAGAGCAAAATACGACAAAACCTGGCGAGCGCCAACAAAGAGCCAACAAATGGGCGGGAGACTTCTTGAGGGCTTATAGCGGATTTCTTGACCAAGATGTTAGGGCAGAGTTAGCCGATAGGCTAAAAGCTAAAGGCGGACTAAATGTTGATGCAAAAACTCTTCAAGCAATGTCTGACTTAGTGAGAAAAGCTAACCCGCAGTCGCCGATATGGCAAACTAAACCAGGTAGTGGCTCGGCTTTGCAGAAAATTGCTGGCAAAGCTCGCAGAGATCTACAGAGTATCATTGAAAGTTTATAGTTTATAACTATTTGTGTACTAAACCTCCGCAATTGTGTATAATGTAAACACAATTAAGCGAAAGGAGTGCGCGATGGCGTTTGGGCCGATGATGAAATTAACAACCGATAGGGGCTTATCGGTTGAACTGGCGCCGTTTGCGCGCGATAATCTAAACGTGTTTGTCGAGGGTTTTGCGCGCGGTACGGTAACGCAATACTTGTCAGCGCACCGAGCGCAGACGATTGAGACCGAGCAAGTCTGGTATGATGAAATGATCAAGAACAAAACTAGCCTAAACTGGGGTATTTGGGTTATAGATGGCGACAAGCGCCAGCTGATCGGCAACACGGCACTTACCGAAATAACCAAAGATCACGTTCATTATGCGACTAGCGGTATAGTTATCACTGATAAGAAATATTGGGGCCAGGGGATTGCTAGTGCTTGCCACCGGGCACAAACCTGGTATGCTTTCGAAAATCTAGGCCTGCACCGAATTAAGTCGGCAGTCATCCACGGCAACGCGGCGAGCTGGCGAGCGCTTGAGAAGTGCGGCTACGAACTTGTCTACACCGAGCGCAATGAAGAGTTTGTGAATGGTAAATTGCGCCACATGGATTGCTTGGAATGTCTCAACCCGGCAGATTGGGCCTGGCGGCAGTGGTGGGGCGATGATCGCCCGCCGCGAAAGAGCTTGGAGGCGCGCAAACGGGCGCAAGCGGCAGTTGATTGGGCGCGGCAAAACGTGACGCTAGAGTAGTTGTTGGTGCTGCTCGTTGAAATTATCGACGACGAGAACTGGCTGGTTGCTATTGATGTACTGTGCGATATCGGTGTGCTGTAGAAATTCGGGGTAGAGAACGCATTGCGACGGGTCGATGTATTCGCAAACGGCTAATTCTTGAGCGCCATGCGTTGTTTGGCTAATGTCAATATCGGTAAAGTCATTAGGATTATCGACCGCGAAAAAGAACTCTAATTCCTCTTCGTAGCCAGCCCGCGATGATGGGAATTGCTGAATGAATAGCAGTTTGCCAGGTTTGGCGGTCACGCCAGTTTCTTCGCGTAATTCGCGGATTAAACATTCGGTTAATGACTCGTGCGGATCGAGACCGCCGCCTGGTACGGCATAATACGGGGATTCCTGGTCGCCGCGGCGATGTTTGACGGCGAGTATTTTTCCTTCGCGATAAATAATAGCGCGTACATTAATACGTCGCCCAGTATATAGACTTTCGGTTTGTAGCATTAGGCCTCCTCGTTGATTAAGTTTGAATAGCTTGCGATTAGCTTAATTTAGCAGGGGCTAGTATTAAGATATAATATCAAGGATATTGTTCGGTTGCCAGAAAAAAGTGTCCGGAATTAATATTACCATCATTACCATCGCTTTGCTGGAGAACAACGGTTAGAGGTCTTTGATCGTCATCATCTGAGTCCAGAGAGTTAGGGTGTTTGGTTACGCCTCTAGCCTCGAGTTGAGGTGAGTTGTCAGTCCCAAATAAATTTGCTTCGTTTGCCCGACTTAACTCAGTAAACGAAGCCGCAATTTCCTCAATCCGAGTAGCAGCTTCTCCCATGCCGGCAGATACTTTTGCTGCTAGTATAATTCCTTCTCCGCGCCTAATTGAGTCGACGATATCTCTGTATGCTTCCTCTGGATTGACTAGGTGATACTCAGTAAGCCGCCATGGGCTTTCTGAACCGGTCTCCTCCCCAAAGAAGCTAGTCTCGCTAGACATGAGTTAATTTCTTCCCTGTGCGCGTTGGATTGCTATTTCGTTCATGCATATCTGCTATCTGCTCGTTTAATTTATACTTAATTCTAGCATATTCATCGTTATCTACAACACCAGAATCGTATAGGTTTTCAAGCATTTCCTTTGAAGGTCCCAGCATTTGCTCGTATGGATCGGCAGGCAGAATTGTGTGAATACGTTTGAGGGTCCTAGGCGAAAATGGGCAGACAGCTATCGTACTATCACCATACAGGTTGTTTTGCGCATTAGCCTCATCAGCTCCTGTTTTTGAAGATTTAATATCTATCGCTGTTTGCTCTCCCCGGCTGTCAGTTATAAGATAATCAATACCTTTCTTGTCTTGTTCGGTAGTCGCACGGACCACTTCAAATCCCATATTTTCGAGAGCGAGCTCGGCTAGTAATTCTGTACGTACGCCCTTTATATGATTCTCCATCAATTCACGGTAATAAGGTTTGTCGGCTATAGGGATAAAATTATTTAGAAGCTGCATTGTGTCAGCTGGCGTGATAGCAGTGCCCCAGCGGTTAAAAATTTCGCGCAGCGAGTCGTTGAAAGAAGAATATATACCAACAATTTTTTCGCGATTTTTAGGAGAAAGTCTTCTATTTGAGTCTCTAGCTGCTTTTTCGGTAGTTGCAGCGGCAATCCAGTCGCGATAGGTGCCGTAGAGCTTGTAAAACTCTTGTTGCTGGTTGGTCTCAGCGGTTGGATGTTCAACTTGTTGCATTAATTGCAATAGATTGTGCGCAGCTCGCCCGATACCGCGCTGCGGACGTTCTGGATCGATCGTATGCGCTTCTCGCCGTAATTCTCTCGCGGTCTCTTGGCTTTTTTGCCAGAAGTCTTGGCGGCGCCTTAGCAGAACTATAGGAAGCGTGCTCATTCTTCTATTATAGCATAAACATGATAAAAAAGCAATAGCATGACGTGATATAGATGAAATAACCTTTGTTGTCTGCTATAATAAAGTAGTTATTGTTAACGCGGAAGTGATAGAGACGAGAATTTGTCGCCTGCGGCGTTAGGGCGCTATAGCCTGGTCGAAGACGAATTTTCACCCCTGTTACTACCGCGAAGAAAGGAGCTCTTTATGAGTATTATCAACCCGAGCGGCAAGGATATTTTTTCGGTTACCACCGAGCTGTGCGGCCGGCCGCTGACACTGGAGGTCAATCGCGTTGGTTTTCGGACGACTGGTAGTGTGCTGGTGCGCTACGGCGATACGGTGGTCTTGGGCAGTGCCCAGGTAGGTAGCCGGCCGGTGCAGCTGGATTATTTTCCGCTGTCGATTGATTATGAAGAACGGTTTTATGCGGCGGGCAAAATTTCTGGTTCTCGGTTTATTAAGCGCGAAGGCCGCCCCAGCGACGAGGCGGTGCTAATCGGCCGGTTAATCGACCGTCCGATTCGGCCGTTGTTTCCGAAAGGATACCGCCAAGAAGTACAAGTCGTGGCGACGGTCTTAAGTATGGATCCGGATTTCCGTCCGGATGTGGTGGCGATGATTGCGGCGAGTAGCGCCCTGATGCTGACCGGTACGCCGTTTGACGGGCCAGTGGCGGGCCTACGCGTTGGTCGAGTGAATGGCGAGTTTAAGGCCTTTTTGACGCCCGAGGAACGTGAGCAATCTGATTTGGATTTGGTAGTAGCTGGTATCGAGAGTGGCATCACCATGGTGGAAGCTGGCGCCAAGGAAGTATCAGAAGAGGTGATCGTCGATGCGATGGCTTGGGCGCACCAGATGATGCAGCCGGCGATTACCTTGCAGCGGGAATTGGCAGCCAAAGTTGCGCCAACTCCGCAAGAATATGAATTAGTCTTACCCGACGAAACAATTCAGCAGACAGCTGATGCGTGGGTTGACGGTAAATTAGGCGAGAAAATCCGCCGGCCGTACCCGGAGCGCAACGAAGTAGTTAACGAGATTCGCTGGGCATTCCACGAAGCGATGGCCGAAAAGTTGGGTTTGAATGCTGAGGAGTACGACGAAGTGCGCGACGAGTACGATGAAGCATTCACCTTGGCGCTACACAAAGATGTTCGCCGCGGTATCGTCGAGGATAATATGCGTCCAGACGGCCGCAAACTAACTGAAATTCGCCCGTTAAGTTCAGAAGTTGGTTTGCTGCCGCGAGCACACGGCTCAAGCTTGTTTACCCGCGGCGTGACGCAGGGTATGAATATCGTGACCTTGGCGCCGCTGAGTTACGCGCAGCTGGTTGATACTATGGAAGTTAACGACGGCGAGCGGCGCTACATGCATCATTACAATGCGCCGGGCTATACGGTTGGCGAGGTTAAGCGGATGGGCAGTCCGGGTCGGCGCGAGATTGGCCACGGCTATTTGGCGGAGCGCGCCTTGACGCCGGTATTACCAAGCGAAGAAGACTTTCCATACGCCATCCGCAGCGTCACTGAAATTATGAGCCAGAACGGTTCGACGTCGATGGCGGCGACCTGTTCAAGTTGTCTGGCGCTGATGGATGCTGGCGTGCCTTTGAAGGCGCCGGTTAGCGGCATTGCCATGGGTCTGATGATGGACGGTGATACACCGTACGTACTGAGCGATATTGCCGATGCTGAGGATTTTGCCGGTGATATGGATTTCAAGGTGACCGGTACAGCCAAGGGTATCACGGCGCTGCAGATGGATATGAAAGTGCATGGCTTGCCGGTGGCGGTGCTGCGCCAAGCGATTGAACAGAGTAAGGCTGGCCGGGCATTTATTCTTGACCATATGCTGAGTATTTTGCCAGCGCCGCGCGAGGCGCTCAGCCCGTACGCGCCGCGAATTGAAAAGCTAAAAATTGATCCAGATAAAATCGGCGCTGTCATCGGCAAAGGCGGCGAGGTGATTAACAAGATTACCAGCGAGACTGGCGCTGAGGTTGATATCAAGGAGGATGGCCTAATTACTATCGCTAGCCCGAACGGCGAATCAATTGAGAAGGCGCTCAACTGGATTAAAAGCCTGGTCGAAGAGCCAGAAGTTGGCAAAATTTACGAAGGCAAGGTCGTCAGTATTAAAGACTTTGGAGCATTCGTGAATATTTTGCCGGGGATTGACGGTATGTTGCATATTTCACAACTATCGGATAAACGAGTCGGCAAAGTAACTGATGTCTTGAAAGAGGGTCAAACGGTACGTGTTAAGTTAACAGAGATTGATAACCGCGGGCGCCTAAGCTTGACAATGAAGGGAATTGAACAGCGATAATATTTCTATATAAACGAATACTATACGGAACAGCTTAAGTTTTGCTATACTTAATAGAGATACACTTATAAAAGAGGGGAAGTCTATGAACAATCAACCGCAACCACCTGAATCGCCGCAGCCAGTGCCGCCTGCGCAGCCACCAGCTCCAATGTCCGCGCCACCTATGCAGCAGCAGCCAGCGATGCCGCCGCAAATGCCGGTTAAAAAAGGTCTTAGCAAGGGGGCTTTGTGGGGAATAATTGGCGGTTCTGTTGGATTTTTACTGCTGATTATCGTAATAGTGGTTGTTTTGCTGCTCAATATGGGTCCGAGCAAGGAAGATTACCGTCAAGCCGTTTCGTGGATGAATGATGAAAGCTCGAAATTGAACAGTTTGCAGTATTCATCTGTACGTAATCCAGAAGCCTACAAAGAAACGGTTAATAGCGCTATCAAGAGCCGCGACGAGCTAAACGACAAATTATCGAAATCTAAGATTATGCACGATAAAGCTGTCAAAGAAGCTTACGATAAGTATAAGAAAGCTTACGATGTTGCTAAGCCGGAAATGGAGGGCTTGTCGCAGTACGTAGAGGTTTATAGCGAGGTCAGAAAAAAATGCGATAACGTATTTTATCTTGGCCATATAAGCAAGAAACCAGATGAAGTTGATAAGGAAGTCAGTCAAAAATACGGCGATTGCACATCCTTGATGCAGAAACTGAGCAAATCAAATAATAGCAATGTGGCTAATTTCGGTAAAGAATGGAGCGATTACTACACTTCGTTGAAGAAATACTACGTCGAATACGCTAGAGCCTATACCAGCGGTAATTTCAGCGCTCGGCCGCGCCGTCCAATAGAACCGTCGACTACTGGATATACGTTAATTACTAACGCTAGCCGCAAGGTTACCGATAGCGGAATGGATCGGTACTACAACGACTTTTCAAGCGTTGTCAATCAAAAATTAACTGCACTGCGTTAATATTCGCCGCGCCGGTAGTACCCTCTGTATCAGCAGAGGGTACTATTTTGGTAAAATGTAATTATGGATAAGCAAGCTGAATTAGACGCCTTGGCGGTAGAAATCATAGAAGCTGGTATTTGTTCGGAATTAGCGGCTCAAGCGACGCAGCTGGTGATGGGCGATGGCAATGCTGATGCTGATATCGTATTCATTGGCGAAGCACCGGGTAAGAATGAGGATCTGCAGGGCAAGCCGTTCGTCGGTGCGGCGGGTAAATTCCTCGACGAGATGCTGGCGGCAGCTGGTTTGCAGCGCTCAGACGTTTATATTACCAACATTGTGAAGTATCGGCCGCCAAATAACCGCGATCCGCTGCCAGAGGAGAAACGCCAGTTTTGGCCGTATTTGATGCGGCAATTAGAAATTATTCAGCCAAAAGCGGTGTTAACATTGGGGCGGCACAGCGGCGGCGGTTTTATTCCTGGACTGCGGATCAGCCAGGACCACGGGCAGCCGCGGCGGGTGCGTTTGCATGAATTGGAATTTGTGGTGATTCCGCTGTATCATCCAGCGGCGGCGCTGTATAATGGCGGTATGCGCCAGACGTTGATTGACGATTTTATGCGGGCGGCGGCGTTTGTGCAGCAGGATAGTCCTGAATCGTAAGATTGACACACTGGCAACCTATAGATATCTGCTCAAAAGCCAGGGCTTATTCCCAATTCGTTTATTAAACTCTTGCAAAAACTAAGCAACCGTAGTATAGTGGATAATCGATATCCACTATATCTAATTTACGGAAGGACTAATATGAAACTATCGGGAGCTGTTGAACAAGCATGCTGTATTATGGCGATTTTAGCTGATCCCCAGCGAAAAGCGCCGATGACTAATGACACTTTGGCGGAAAAAATGGCAGTATCGCCGACGTACTTGAAGAAAATTAGCCGCAAGCTGGTGGTAGCGCGGTTGATTACTTCAACGCAGGGCGCTGGCGGCGGCTTTATTTTAGCTAGGGGAATGAGCCAAGTGACGCTGCATGACGTGGTGTTGGCGATTGAAGGCGAAGCGCCGTTTTTTCAGCCTCAGGGAATTGTCGAGAGGGTGTTTGCATCGCGGCCTCGCCAGGTGGAAATTGGCATGAATATGATTGAAAAAGTCTTTTCCGAGGCGCAAGAGAAGTGGAGCGAATATCTAAAGACGGTAACGTTAGCAGATGTTGTCAAGGAGGTAATGTATGGTTGAAAAACTAAAGCGGCTGTCAAGCAGGCGCCGCGTCAATATGGTGCGAGCTGAGTGGCAGCACCTCTGTAAAAACAAAATATTACTGCTGTCGATGGCGGTTATTTCCTTTATTCCGATTATGTACAGCGGTTTTTTCTTGGGTTCAATTTGGGATCCATATGGGCAGGTGAAAAACTTGCCGGTGGCATTTGTTAATGAGGACAAGGGCGCGCAGCTGAACGGTCAAACGGTCAATATCGGGCAATCGGTTGAACAAAAACTTAAAAATAACCATGATTTGGGCTGGGAGTTTGTAAATAAACAGCAAGCTGATAGCGGCGTAAGCAGCGGACATTTCTATGCGGTGGTGACCGTTCCGACGGATTTCTCAGCAAAAGCGGCGTCAATTACTACTGCTCAACCGCAGCAAGCGGTGATTCGCTACACGACTACGCCAGCCAAGAACTATATCGGTTCGCTGGTCAGTAATCAAGCGGCTGAAAAAGTCAAAACGTCGGTGGCTGAGCAAATTACTCAGGCGTACGCTAAAGGTGTGCTGGAAAATATCGGTAAGCTCGGCGATGGTCTGGAAACAGCGGCAGGCGGCGCAGCTACTTTGCATGGCGGGTTGTCGCAACTGCAAGCGGGCGCGCAGACGTATACTGGCGGTGTCCGGCAATTGGCGGTAAATCAGCGGGCGATGGCTAATGGTTTAGTGCGGCTCGGCGATGGATCGCGCCAATTGCAGGCAGGTTTGGGACAATTGTCGAACGGTTTGCCAAGCGAATCGCAAGTTGCGCAGCTAACAAACGGTATGAAACAGTTGCAGGCAGGCCTTAATCAATTAAATACCAGCGTCCATAATCCATCGCCAATGCTCGTCAGCCAGCAGAATAAGGTGCAGAGTGAAGCGCAAGCTTTGGCGCAAACGATGCAAACGTCTTTAGCTGATTTATCAGCAGCAGGTGTTGTGTTGAAAGACTTGGGCAGCCAGGCAGTAGCTTCTGGCAGTGGTTCGACAACCATAACTTTACCGCAAATTAGCCAGCTTTCCCAGGCACTTAGTAAAACGCAAACGATTAGTATGCAAGCAGCTGCGCTGCTTAAAGATTTGCGGATGCTTACCCAAAGTCTGTCAACGCAGCAAGCACAATTGCAAACCGGCGTCTCTACGCTGAACAACGGCGTTAACCAGCTGGCGCCGAATGTAACCGCTGCTCTTAACGGCTATAACGGCGTCAGAGCGGCAAATAATCGGTTGCTGGCCGGCTCGTCATCGCTAGCGAGTGGTCTGGCGCAGGCGCAAACTGGCAGCCAACAGCTGGCGAATGGCGCGCGGCTGTTAGATAATCGCTCTGGTGTACTGACGAATGGTGTGTCGCAATTGGCGGACGGCGCAGATACTTTGGCTACGAAATTGGCGGATGCTTCTCGGCAACTCAAAATACAACCAACTGGCGCGGCCACTCAGCAACAAATGGCCAGTCCGGTGAAGTCGGAAACGACCAAGCAGGGCGACGTGCCGAATTACGGTTATGCGCTGGCGCCGTACGTGTTGTCGCTGAGCTTGTTTGTCGGGGCGATTGCTCTGAATATTATTTATCCAATCCGCAAAACTTTTGCCGAGCAAGAAAACGCTTTTCGCTGGTGGCTGGCCAAAGCTTCGGTTACTGGTGTAGCGGCCTTCGTTCAGGCAACAATCTTGATGCTGATCATAGTTTATTGCCTGGGTCTAGTGCCAGATCATCCAGTGAACTTCATCGGGGCGATTTATTTGACGTCGTTTGTCTATATGTCGATCGTGTCGCTGTTGGTGATTGTGCTGGACAATCCGGGCCGTTTCTTGGCGATGGTATTATTAGTATTACAGCTGGGGTCAAGCGAGGGAACATTCCCGATTCAAACAGCCAATGGCTTTTTCCAAGCAGTCAATCCGCTGGTGCCGATGACTTATTCTATTCGGGCGCTGCGTCAGGCTATTTCGGGAGGTTTAGGCAGTTCGTTCTATAGCGATAGCATGTGGGTGCTAGCTGGATTCTTGCTGGCGGCTAACTTGTTGACAATCGGTTTCTTTATCTACCGCGGCAAGCGAAAATTCGCTCATACTTCGGTGGACGGAGACGATTAAACCTCTTTCAAATTTCTAAGGAAATGCCAGTGTCTTAAGGGAAAACGGCGCTGGTATTTTAGTTGGCGCAGGGTCATTTTTGACAAAATACGGGCAGTTTGCTAGAATAAAGCTACTAACGAGAGGGATTTCTAGCGAGTAAAAGTACCTCTCTACCTGGTTTTTAGATTATTGTAATAAAAAAGGAGTATAACAATATGGGTCAGCGGCGACTGGCAACCCCCAAAGGCGATGATACTAGTAAACGCCCTTTGCAGGTTAAACAAAAATCAACCAATACTGTACTGAACGCGACAACTACGCGCAAAGGCGAAGTCTTTCGGGCGCAGCGGCGGATGTCGGAAGGTGTGAATGCGCAGGCTAGCCAGCATCTGATTAATGTGCCGGTTAATAAATCGGTATACAACGGCTATGGTGGCAAGCAATTCAGTCTAAAAGACCAGCCGAAACGTCCGCGGGCGCCACGGCCAACGCTGAAGGTGATTCCGATTGGCGGTGTCGGCGAGATGGGTATCGGCAAGAACATGACGGCGATTGAATACGACAACGATATCATCGTCATTGATATGGGGTTCTTGTTCCCAGGCAGCGATTATCCGGGTATTAATTACATCATTCCCGACACCCAATGGTTGGAAGAGAATAAACACCGGATTCGCGCGCACGTCTTTACGCATGGCCATCTCGACCACATTGGCGCATTCCGGCATATCATACCGAAATTGCCAGCACCAGTTTATGGCACGAAGTTCACGCTTGGCATGCTGCAGCGGACGATGGAAGAGACAGATGGCACTTTCACGCCAGAATACCATGAATTAAATCCAGAAAATCATGATACTGTACAACTTTGTGATTCATTTAGTATTGAACTAGTACGTGTCAATCACTCGATTCCAGATGCAGCTGCCGTGGTGGTGCGGACGCCAGTTGGTAATATCCTCTCGAGCGGCGACTGGCGTATTGAAGAAAATCCGGTCGATGGCAAGAAATTCGATTTTAATCGGATTAGCGAAATCGCCGAGAAAGAAGGCTTCTTGCTGTTTATGAACGAGTCGACTAACTGTGAAAGCGACGGTACCCATACACACGGTGAATTCGACATTCAGCACAGTATGGGCGAGGTGATGGATAAATGGTCAAAAAGCCGGATTATTGTCAGTAGCTTTTCTAGCCAGTTGCATCGGATTCAGCTACTTCTCGAGGAAGCGAAAAAGCATGATCGCAAAGTAGCGTTTGCTGGGTTTAGTATGATTCAGAATCTAGAGGTGGCGCTGCGTTCGGGTGTGATTAAAGTGCCGAAAGATACCGTCGTTAAGATGGAAGATTTGATTAAATTGCCTGATAATAAGGTAACGATTGTCTGTACTGGTAGTCAGGGCGAGTTCAATGCGGTACTTAACCGGATGGCGACTGGCGCCCACAAATACGTTAAGATTAAGGGCTCGGACGTAGTGGTCTTGAGCTCGAACCCAATCCCTGGCAATGAAAAATATGTGGTGCGGACAGTTGATGGCCTGATGCGCGAGGGCGGCGAGATCATCCAAAATGGCAAAACACACCTAACTGGTATCGGGCCGCTGCACCTATCGGGTCACGGCTATTACGATGACCACGTGCGGGTGATTAATGCGGTCAAACCGAAGTATTATCTGCCTAATCACGGCGAGTTTCATATGTTAGTACACAATGCACGCTTGGCCGAGAAAGAATGCGGTATTCCACGGCAAAATATATTTGTTTGTGATCCAGGCGATATCATTGAGTTTAATAGCGATGGCGCGCACAAAATTGGCCGCATTGTTCACTCTGGCGGTACGATGTATGATGATGCTGGCGCGGTAGTCAGCGAAGTGGTGCTCAAAGACCGTATCCACATGAGTCAAGAAGGTATATTTATAGTCATATTGACGGTTCAGCGCGGTACGGGGCGGCTCTTGACCAGTCCAGACATTATCAGCCGCGGGTTTATTTACATGCGCGATAATGAAGAGCTAATGGGAATGATCCGCCAATATCTCAAGCAGAAAGCGGCGCGCAGTTTCTCTGGTAAATATGATATAGAGGTGGTTAAAAAGGAAATCAAAGACGAAGTAACGCATATTTTGTATGATCAGACGCGGCGAACGCCAATTGTAATTCCAGTGGTTAATGAAGTTGGCGGCGCAGCGAAAGCACACGGCCGCGCTCCGCAAACTAAATCTGCTGGCCAGCCGTTGATGCCGCAGCCGTCAGGCAAGCGTTTCCCGCGCAAACAGACCCCTGATACCGAGACAGTAGTGCCGCGCGGCCGTTCAGATAGCCGCTCGTACTAACAGATAGCGCTATTGCTTTTTGTAGTAATTTATGCTACAATAGTAGTATACCCTTTTAGATATAAACAGAGTACAATAGTTAACGGTTATGGTAAAGAAAAAGACGACGCGAACTCGAAAATCGACTAAAACAACCCGTGCGGCGCGCGCTAGCAAAGCAGCGAAAGCGCCAGCGCCGCAGCATGAAGTACCCTCGGGGTTTTGGCCGCAGGTTGCAGCGGTGCTGCTGATGGCGTTCTCGGTGTTGCTGGTGGTATCGTGGTTTGGGGCGGGCGGTCCGCTGCTTAACCAGATGCTAGAAGTGTCTAAACGTGTAATTGGCTGGGCGGTTTATACAGTGCCGTTTATTGGCTTGTATGTAGCGATTAGAATATTTGGCGCCGAGAACAACCGATTACCGGCAGTGATGAAATTTGCCTCAATTTTGATGGTTGTTTGGTTCAGCGGTTTGCTCGGGTTATTTCGCGAAAAGGGTGCGCCGTCGACTGGCGGTGTTGTTGGCGATGGTTTGAACTCAGTCGTCTTGTCACTGGTCAATATACCAGTCGGTGTTTTTATTTATATTTTGCTGATTGCGATTACGCTATTGTTTGTGTTGCAACTGCGGTTTAGCGATATTGCAGCAATGTTCAAGACGGCAGTAGCCAGCAACGAAAAGGCAGAGAACGAAGCTAATGTCCAGGTCATGCGCAAAGCTGCCGAAGATGATCACGGCAAGATGGACGATTTCAAGCTTAACGAAGGCGTGCCGACAGTATCGCAGGACGATAGCAAGCAAAGCTCAAAGCTCAAAGCTAAATCGCAGCCGAAAAAGCTCGAAACCGATCGCGACGACAAAACAGCGATGCTGGCGGTTAGCGACCCGAACTGGCAATTTCCAAGCCTTGATTTGCTAGAGAAGAAGGAAGCGCCAGCTGATGCGGGCGATATCAAGCAGAATGCGCGCATTATCCAAGACACTTTGCGTGAATTTAACATTAATGTCGATATGGAAGGCGCTAATATCGGTCCGAAAGTGACTCAGTATACGCTGCGTCCGCCGGCGGGCATCAAGCTGAGCAAAATTACAGCGCTAGAAACCAATATTGCGCTGAATTTGGCAGCATCGAGCTTGCGCATGGAGGCGCCGATTCCAGGTAAAAAAGCTGTCGGTATCGAAGTACCGAACAAAAAAGCGGCTGACGTACGTATCCGTTCAATTTTAGAAAGCGCTGAATGGCGCCGCCGCAAAGAGCCGCTGAGTTTTGCGATTGGTAAAGATATTTCAGGACTGCCGTTTGTCGGGGAGCTTAACAAAATGCCGCACTTGCTAGTGGCTGGTCAAACTGGATCAGGTAAGTCGGTGATGATCAATACGCTGCTAAGCAGCTTGCTGTATCGTAACGCACCGAGCGATATGAAGTTGATTTTGGTTGATCCGAAACAGGTTGAAATGGCACCGTATCAAGATATACCGCACTTATTAACACCGGTGATTGTCGAGCCAGAAAAGACAATGAGCGCACTGAAGTGGGCGGTTAATGAGATGGAGCGCCGTTATAGTTTGCTGGCCGAAGAGCGAGTACGCGACATCAAAACTTACAATGAGCGCGCTAAGGCAAAAGGTAAGAAAATTGGCGTTGCCGATGAAAAGGGCAATGTACAGCAAGTTGATGAAGGTACAATGCCGTATATCGTGATTGTGATTGACGAGATGGCTGATCTGATGATGGTAGCCAAGCGCGATGTCGAGGGCTTAATTGTTCGTTTGGCGCAGAAGGCGCGAGCGGTTGGTATTCATCTGGTGCTAGCGACGCAGCGTCCGAGCGTTGATGTGATTACCGGTCTCATCAAGGCAAATGTGCCGGCGCGAATTGCCTTTACAGTGGCCAGCCAGACCGATAGCCAGACAATTCTCGACCAGGCTGGCGCCGAGAAATTGCTGGGCCAAGGAGACATGCTGATCAAAACTGCTAGTATGCCGAAGCCGAAGCGTATTCAGGGCGCTTGGGTGATGGACAGCGAGGTGAACAAAATTACTGATCAGCTGCGGATGCAGGCGCCGCCGCAGTACAATGATGAAATCGTTAGCCAGCCAGTGCAATTGAATGGTAAGGGCGGCGTGGTGATGGACTTCGGCAGTAATGGTAGCGATGATAAGTTTAAAGATGCGGTACGCGTGGTTATTGAGCGCAAAAAAGCGTCTACAAGCATGCTGCAGACTCGCTTGGGGATTGGCTATCAACGGGCGGCGCGGATTATCGAGGAAATGGAAGAGCGGGGTATTATTGGTGCGGCAAACGGTTCAAAACCACGCGACGTATTGATATCCAGCGTCGATGATCTAGATATATAAAAATATAAACATTTGCCTGATACTTATTATATCTTTATGAGATTAAAATTTTCTAATTGCTGGCGCTAGATTTGTATTCACCTAGTATAGTAACCTCGTGATTGCTGCGCTCAATGTCGCGGATAGCTTGATAAAGCGGTTGTCCAGCGCAGTCGACGACAATAAAAAACTTGTATTTCCAAGGCTGACCGACGATTGGCTGCGATTGTAATTTGGCGAGATTGATACGGCGCTTGGCGAATATCTGTAATACCTCGACGAGGGCGCCAGGCTGATGGTCGGTGGTGATGACCAGAGAAGCACGATTAGCATCAGCAGGCGCATTAGACGGTTCAATTACCAAAAAGCGGGTGATATTATCGGGATTGTCGTGGATGGAACGCTGTAGTATTGGCAAATTATATAATTCAGCAGCAGTTTGGCTAGCGATAGCGGCGCATTGCCGGGAGCCATTTTGCTTGATAAATTCGACGGCGCCAGCGGTATCAAAAAATTCAATAGGTGTTGCCTGCGGTAGGTGTTCCTGCAAGAAATAGCGGCATTGAGAAAGAGCTACCGGGTGAGAATAAACCTCAGTAATATCGCTGATTTTGGCGTTTGGCAGACCGATTAGCATTTGCTCGACAGGCAGCTTGATTTCGCCGACGATCGGCGCACTGCATTCCTCGATATAACGGTAAACTTCGTTAATGCTGCCAAATAGGGTGTTTTCGACCGCTGTAACGATCGCGTCGGCGCTACCGTCGTCGTAGGCGGCGAAAACTTCGCTAAACGTTGTACAGGGGATGAGTTTGGCACTAGCTCCGTACCATTGGCGGGCGGCCTGGTCGTGGAAGGAGCCGGCTTGGCCTTGGATTGCGACATGCATTCTAGCATCATAGCACAATTTTGATTTGGGCTGCAAAAAGATTGGCGCGAGGGGTTAAAAAGATTAAATGCCGTAGTAGGCTGGGTTAGTTCGGGCTATAATAACTTATATGAAGCAGTTAGATTTTTCACCGTTATATACGCCAATGTCCGAGTCTGAGGTGCAGTGGTTTCGGCAGTATTACCAGAACTTTAATGTCGAGCGGAAACCTGAGGGAGTTTTAATACAAGTACTGAGCATACTTTTTACCATTTTTATGATAGGCTCAGGTATAATTACGCTTTTTGTGCCGACATCGGACTCTGTTGCTACTCGTATTTTGATAGCTCCGATGCAGATTCTCGTAATTGTATCGTTTGTTATCTTTATTGTGTACCAATTCAGACGTTTAGTTGATACAAAAAGGGCGACTGGCGAACGATATATGCTGGCAGCTTTAAGCAAATTTGCTGGGTTAAATCAGCTTGATTTCATGCCGTATGTAGAAAACCCTGATAACTCCGGCGTTATTTTTAATCAAGAGTGGGCTTATGATAAGATTTCGCGCAATGTTTTGTTCGGTACGCTCAGCGGCAAACTTAACTTCCAAATGGGCTGGTATGAGCATAAAGATGCAGAAAATCGTGCGGAGAGTAGCGGAGGCGATCATTATTGGCGCTATTTGCGGATTGATATGAATCGGAATTTGCCGCATATTATTCTTGATTCAACGGTCGATAATGTTAATATACTTGGTAAAGTTTTTAATAATTTGCCGGACGATATTGATCCTGACCAGCGGCTTAGTTTGGAGGGGAATTTTAACGATTACTTTACGCTGTACGCGCCAAAAGATTACGAGCGGGATGCCTTTTATATTTTCACGCCTGATTTGATGGCGCTGTTGATTGATGGTGCGACGTGGTGCGATGTCGAGATAGTGGATAACCAGATATATTTTTATAGCGCCTATCATAAATTCGATTACGCAAAAGAAATGGAATTTGTGTGGAAAGCGTTTCATATCATGAATATCATGGGTGCTAAGCTGTATAATCAGACGGATTATTATGCCGATGAGCGAATTGGCAATCGGCAGCTCGATATTGTCGCCGACCAGGGCAAACGCTTGAAAAATTACGTGCCGTTGATCAGTACTATTGTCGCTGTGCTGGCTACGATATATTTCATCGTCTTTCATGTGGCTGTGCTGTTTGTTAGGTAGGGCGGCGCATGGCTGTTTATTTAGGTAATGCTAAAACATTGACAAAATAGCAAATATAGAGTATAATCATAAGTGTTTTACATAATTAACTGCCTGTGGGTAAGAAGGATACGATAAATATATGAATAAAACTAGAGAATTTAAGCACTCTACTGGAACCGCTGAAGAAGCGGATAAAAAAGAAAAATACCGTCGCACGAGGAAATTCGGTGCTCTCATCCTATCTGTTATAGTGGCCGTTGGTATTGGGCATAAACTAGGTGAGCCTGCGCTGGACGATAAACAATTGAATGAAGCGACAAGTATAGCAGCCGAGGCTGTTTCGGATAAAATGGGGGAATTTGAAGGAGAAAATTCCACTTATACTTATAGTAACGAGGATGGTAGCTCTTCTAGTTATCGCAACAGCCAAGGCGATTCTATGGATTTACTTGCGTATAGCAGAGCTGAGTCCCTTCCAAATCCGCTTACTGGTGAGGTCGAAGAGCCAGGTACGTATGTTATGATTACTGTAAATGATAGAAATAATGAGAAGAGTGACGAATATGACAAGGGTAGGGTAACAGAGACAGATTTCATATTTAAATCTGACAACCCCCAAGATATCGATAGTCTAGTAGATGATGGCGAACTAACCATAGACGAGGTTAAGGATTTTATAAAAAGTGATGGTGTTAGCGTCAGCGAGATTTCGTCGCTTGAAGACGCTAACGAAGACAAAAAACTTGATTGGGAGACGATAGATTATAGCGCTTACAATGGCGGCGATGACCATTGGAAATTTAGTGTAAATAAAGAGGACGGTGCGAGTGGATACGAGGATAGCGATGAAATAGGAAATGTTTTTACAGGCGATAACGCAGTGAGAGAAATGCAGAATGTGATTGATAATGTAGAAAGTAATTGGGGTAAATCTAAATAATAAATTAAAAAATAAGGATTATTAGGATAAAATACCTGCTTGATGGCAGGTATTTTTGACGCCAGTATGTCTCTACTGGCGTGCTTGCGAGTTGTTGTGTACTATATAGCTAGCTTTTTCATAGCAGATAGGGTATAATATTAGACGATATTAAACCTAAGGTTGCGTGAGATAACGTAACCATCCGTACGGATACCAAGGAGGTAATGTATGAGAGAATACGAGCTGACGGTTCTTATTCGGCCTGATTTGGAGGCGAATTTGGACGCGGTGCTTAGCAAGGTCAAGCAGCTGATCGCCGATAACGACGGTTCGGTTAAGGCCGAGGACAATTGGGGCAAAAATCGCCTCGCTTACAACATCAAAGGCGAAGATTTTGCAGTGTATGTATCGATGGATGTCGAGCTGCCGGCAGACGCCCCGCTCAAGATTAGCAACGCACTGAATATTAGCGACGAAGTTATTCGATATTTACTGGTCAAAATAGATCATAAGGCGCGTGCTGCTTTGGCAGAGGCCAAGAAACGCGCAGCTGAACGCGAGACTGAAAGCAGCGAAGATTAAGCCATAAATAGGAGGGAGATCTATCATGGCAAAGGGGTTTAACAAAGTAATATTAATGGGAAATCTGACGCGAGATGTTGAATTGCGAACGACGACGAGCGGTCAGAGCGTAGCTAATTTTAGTTTAGCGGTTAGCCGGAGTTGGCGCAACCAAGACGGTCAGCAGCAAGACCAGACCAGCTTCATTAACTGCGTAGCGTGGGGTAAGCCGGGCGAGATTATCTCGCAATATGTCAAAAAAGGCGCTCCACTTTTGGTAAGCGGCCGGCTCGACCAGCGTAGTTACGAGGATAAAGATGGCAATAAACGGTCAGCTGTCGAGGTGGTTGTCGAAGACTTCAATTTTGTTGGCGGTCGCAACGACAGTAATACACCAGCATCGACACCGCCGCCAGCGACTAGTACCAAAGATGTGGTCGTCGAGGATATCGACGATAAGCCAATCGACTTAAGCGAGATCCCATTTTAACGATTAGAAAGGATTATAAATTATGGCAAAAAAAATGCGCAAGGATGCTCCAGTAGTATTCTCGTATAAAGAGGTGAAGACACTGTTGCGCTATATTAGTCCGGTGAGCGGCCAAATTGAGCCAATTTCCAAGACGGGCTTGAGTGCTAAATTGCAGCGGATGCTGGCTCGCGAGGTAAAGCGGGCGCGTCATCTGGCGCTGCTACCGTTTGTGACGCGAGATTAGGGAATTTTCCAGCGTACGAAATGCTTTGTCGTGCGCTGAAGGGTATTTCTAAAGACTCAAAAGGAGATGAAATGTATCAACCAACTGATTTGAAAAAAGGCGTAGTATGCCAAATCGACAGTCAACCGTATCGAGTGATTGACTACAACCAGAAAGTGATGGGCCGCGGCGGTTCTATCGTTAATGTCAAACTGAAGAATTTAATTACAGGCGCGGTTATCCCCAAAACTTTCAAGGGCCAAGACAAGATAGAGCCGGCTGAAGTGACTAGCAAAACTGTCCAATATTTATACAATGACGGTTCAGCTTTCTTTTTCATGGATCCGAATAGTTTTGAGCAGTTTGAGCTGTCGGCCGATTTGGTTGACGAAGCTAAAAACTTCATGAAAGAGGGCGACGAGCTGGCTTTGCAATTCTTTGACGGTAAGGTGATTACCGTCGAGATGCCAAAAAATGTTTATTTGGAAGTGACCTATACAGAGGCGGTGGTTAAAGGTGATACGACTAGCAGCGTTTTGAAAGATGCGACACTTGAGACGGGCGCAATTGTCAAGGTGCCGGCTTTTATAAAGGTTGGCGATATTATTTCGATTGACACGTCAACGGGCGAGTATCGCGAACGCAAGAAATAAACTGTTGAGCTGAGCCGATGTTTCCCGCAGCGTGCTAAAATATACACATGACGAATAAGCGAGCGCGCGCTGCTGATAAAGCCAAACGCCTGCACAAAAAAGTTAAACAAACATATCGTTCGGCAATGCCCGGGCAAAAACGCCACCGGATATTAATTTGGGCGGCGTTTTTTGTTGTAGCGGCGATTCTGACCGTGCAAATATTGTATCCGCTTGATCGAGCGCTGCCGCTGGCGCGGATGAATGGCCGCTGGGTTGGTTGGCAGAGCGAGACAGATTTGGCTAACCAAGCGACGTTAGTATTCCAGCGGTCGAAAATTAAATTCATTATTGGCGGCAAACCGAGCGGTGTTTATACGCTGAGTGAAGCTGGTGCTGATATCAAGGCTGAAGAGATGGCGAGTCGACTAGCGAACTATCCCTTTTGGCTGCGTTTGGTGCCGTTTTCGATATTTTGGCAGCTGCCAAATGTGCAAACGCTAGATCTAGCTTTCGCTTTGCCGACATTAGAGGTTTTTGCACAAAAAACTAGTTCGCAACTGTCGCAGCCGCCAATAAATGCTGGCGTGGCGTTTAAAGACGGTCAGCTAACGGCGGTTAATGATATGCCGGGACATTTGGTGAGTGTGCAGGCTATCAAAAACGTGCTGCAAACGGCTAAGTATTCATTTGCTGGCATGACGGAGCTTCGGATTGATGCTAAGCTGCAAGAGGCGTCGCGACGCAGTGCGGCGTTTGCTTCTGTTCGCAATCAAGCCGAGCAAGCATTGGCGCGTCCCTTGAAGATTCGCGCTGCCGATCAGACGTTTGCAGTTGGCAATGCCGAGAAAGCTTCGTGGCTAGAGTTTGGCGAAACAACAGAGGGTGGTACGACCCTGGTGATTAACAGGCAAAAACTACAAAACTCAATTGATAATTGGTCAAAAGCAGCTGGACATCTGGCTGGCCAGACAAATATCAATATCGAGAACGGGCGAGAAGTCTCGCGAACCACTGGTGAGAAAGGCAGCCAAATCGATGCGGCTTCAATAGTGCAACCAGTCACTGATTATCTGCTGAGAGGCCAAGGTGGCGGCGTGATCTTGGCGGCGATGACTGATTTAGAGCCGAGTGTAATTTATAATAACCGCTATACTCCTACCGAAGATGGCTTACGAGCTTATGTACGTGATAAGGCACGTAATGGTGCTTGGTTTTCGATTCGCCAGTTGGGCGGCAGCGGTTGGTCGGCGGATGCCGATGCCGAGGAGAGTGTCGTTAGTGCTAGTACTTATAAACTGTTCGTTGCTAAACGCTTGTTTGATGAGATAAATGCCGGGGGAATTAGCTGGAGCGACCCGATGCTTGACACGACGGTATCGGGCTGTTTTGATCGGATGACTATCGCTAGCACCAACCCATGCGCAGTGGCGTGGCTAGATAAATTTGGCCGGCAAAATCTGAACGATTTTGTTTACCGACTAGGGTTTTCGCGAGCAGTGACCTTCACGCACGCGCAGGCGACTCATGTGTCGGCGGGTGATCTGACGAAGTTCATGGTCGGATTGGAAACCGGCTCGCTAATTAGCGGAGCACAGCGCGAGCGGCTGTTGTATTCTTTGTCGCACCATCCTTACCGTTATGGTATACCGACGGGTAGTCAGGCGCGTGAAGTGTACGATAAAGTTGGTTTTTTGTGGAATTACGTGCACGACACAGCGATTGTCCGGCATCCGCGCGGTACATATGTGATGACTATTATGACTCAGGGCAAATCGTACGCAGCAATTGCGGCGATGACCCGCGACATTGAGCGGATTATGTATCCATAGTAGAATTGAGGAATGAAGCAACGGTTAGATAAATTGATGCTGGCGCGCGGATTGGTAGGTTCGCGTTCGGAAGCCGAGAATTGGATTCGGTTGGGACGTGTGCGCGTTGGCGGACAGACGGCAGTCAAGCCAGGATTATTCGTTGATGAGTCGGCGCCGATTGAATTAGCAGTATCAGAACGTTATGTGTCGCGGGCCGGACTAAAATTAGCGGGCGCGGTGAAAGCTTTTAATTTGGACTTTCGTGGCAAGACGGTATTGGACATTGGCAGCAGTACCGGCGGCTTCACCGATTTTGCGCTGCAGCACGACGCGAAAAAAGTATACGCTGTGGATGTTGGCACCGATCAGCTGCACCCGAGCTTACGCGGCAATAAACGAATTGAGCTGTATGAAAAAACTGACATTCGTGATTTTGTGCCAAATGAAATTCCGGATATAGTGGTGATTGACGTGTCGTTTATTAGTCTGAGGCAAATTTTGCCGCACGTTGCAAAAATCGTTGATAAAAATACAACGATAGTAGCAATGGTTAAACCGCAATTTGAGGCGCAACGCCAACAGCTGAATCGCGGCGGTGTCGTCAAGAATGACGGCGTGCGGCGGGCAATCTTGCGCGAGTTCGAACAGTGGGTGCGTGCTAATTTCATAATTATTGATAAAGCAGACAGCGAAGTGAAAGGCGCGCACGGCAACTTGGAGCGGTTTTATATATTGAGAAAAGCTGGAAGTTGTTAGCGGCTTATGCGGCTGGCCGGTGATTCGCTGGCAAATTAGCCTAAGCTATATCAAATTTAAGCGATTAAATGCTAAATTATTTACTAACGTTAAATTTAAACTCAACTACATCATCTGGCTGCATGACGTAAGTTTTACCTTCGGTGCGGATTTTGCCGGCGGCGCGAGCATTAGCCTCTGAGCCAGCAGCGACTAAATCATCGTAATTAACAACTTGAGCAGCGATAAAACCCTTTTCGAAATCAGTGTGAATGACGCCAGCAGCTTGCGGTGCTGTCCAGCCCTGGTGGATTGTCCAGGCGCGGACTTCTTTCGGTCCGGCTGTTAAGTAGCTTTGTAATCCTAGCAAATCGTAGGCGGCGCGAATCATTTGCGTTAGTCCGGCTTCTGGCACGTCGTAACTTTGTAAGAGCTCGAGGGTATCGCTGGGATTAAGACCTTTTATCTCGTCTTCAAGCTTGGCGCAGATAAATAGACTGCGAGCGTGCGGTACGAGATTGCGCAGGCTCTGCTTCTTGTCTTCGCTAGCCAGGGTTTCTTCATTGACGTTGAACACATAAATTACTGGCTTGGCGGTCAAAAGGTGCAAATCAGCGATATCGTCAGGATCAGTGCCGGAAATTTCGTTAATTGGCGTGCCAGCGCGCAGTTTTTCAGCAATCACTTCTAAACGATTTTTGATAGCGCTAGCTTTGGGGTTGGCTTTGGCTTCTTTGGCGAGGCGAGCTAGGCGAGTTTCTAGTGTTTGCAGATCAGCCAGAATCAGTTCGGTATTGATAGTGTCGATATCGCGTTCTGGATCGATAATGTTCTCAACATGAATGATATCGTCGCTTTCAAAAGCACGGACGATATGAACAATGGCGTCGCATTGACGGATGTTAGCTAGGAATTTATTGCCCAAGCCTTCGCCTTTGGAAGCGCCGGCGACTAGCCCGGCAATATCGACAAAAGTCACGGTAGCCGGGGTAATTTTCTCGGCGTGGTACATTTTGGCGAGGACGTTTAGGCGCTCATCGGGTACCGGCACGATACCGGTGTTTGGCTCGATAGTGGCAAAAGGATAATTGGCCGCCAAAATATTATTATTAGTTAAAGCATTAAAAAGCGTGGATTTGCCAACATTCGGCAAACCGACAATTCCGATAGATAAACTCATAATCCTACATTATAGCATTTAAAGGGTATTGTCCGAAAAGTAATTATCTAAAAAGCTTGCGTTTTTTACTTTGCTTATGCATAATATAAGGTATATGAAAATTCAAAAAGGGATGGGCGATTTCTTTGCACTCGACATCGGTACCAACGCGGTGCGAGTATTGCAGCTAGCTGCTTCTGGCCAGGGCAGTTGGAGTCTGGTTGCATACGGATATGTACCTGTCGATCACAAAATTACCGCGAGCGACTCGCCAGAAGCACGGCGCCGGCTCGGCGAGGCCACGATGACGGCAGTAGGCCAGTCTGGTATTCGTACTAAAAATGTAGCGATTGGCCTGCCGTCGAGTAAGACTTTCACTACGGTTATTGACGTACCAGCGATGAGCGAAGCGGAACTGCGGGCGACTATGAAATACCAAGTTGATCAGTATATTCCGATGAGCAGTGACGAGGCGAAAGTTGACTGGGCATTGCTGGGCGGTTCGCTAAAGTCGCAAAACCAAAATGAAGTATTAATCACCAGCGTGTCCAAGCAATATAGCGAAGAACGTCTGGAATTAATTGAATCGCTTGGCCTGAACGTGATAGCTGAAGAGCCAGATCCGTTAGCGATGGTGCGAGCGTTAGTACCAGCGACTGCTAGTAATTCAGCTTATATGCTTGTCGATATGGGCGAGTTATCGACAGATATCGCTTTGACTTATGGCGATACGCCGCGGTTAATCAGAACGATTCCGACTGGGCTGAACTCGCTAGTTAAGGCTGTGGCTCAGAATCTGAGCGTCCAAGAGGATCAGGCTCGCCAGTTTATCCTGAAATTTGGTCTAGATCAAAGTCGTCTCGAAGGGCAAGTCTTCCGTGCTGTCGAGATGACGCTTGATAATTTTGCTTCTGAATTATCAAAATCGATTAAATTCTTCCAGAATAGGTATGAAGATGTGGCCGTTTCTCAAGCTTTGTTATCTGGATACGGCGCGACTGTGCCGCAAATCGATTCGTATTTGGCGGGCAAGATTAATATATCAGCGGTTGCAACTAGCCCTTGGCAAAATATAAATGTCTCGCAGAGCATGCAGCAGCAATTAGCGCCGATTGCTAACGAGTTTGCTACAGCGGTTGGCCTAGCGAAACGGAGAAACTTGTCATGATTGAAGTAAACCTAATACCAGACGTTAAGCGGGAATATTTGCACGCTCAGCGGGTTCGCAATACGGTGATATCGGTATCAATGTTAGTGGCTGCAGCTGCGGCAGGTACTGTGATTGTGCTGGGGCTTGCTTTGGGGTCGCTGCAGTTTGCTAGCGGCCAGGCTGATAATGCTATTAAAAGCAAATATAAAGAACTTAGCGATAAACCAGATATTAATGATCTTTTGACTATTCAGAATCAGCTAACTCAGATTGATATGATCAGCAGTAATCGAGGCGTTAATTCACGCATCTTTGATATCTTGAGCGCGGTTAACCCGCAGGCGCCAAATAACGTGACTATGTCAACGGTACGTTATAATGCGTCAGAAAAAACGATTACCATAGAAGGCTCAACCGCTGGCGGTTTTAATGCGGTAGACGCGCTTAAAAAAACCATTCTTAATACTAAATTGAAATACACGAAAGATTCGGAATCTGCTGAAACGCCGCTATCTAGCTCTGTGAGAATTACCAACACGGCGTATGCCGAAGATTCTGGCGGAGAAAAGAAACTGACGTTTACCCTGACGTTTTCTTATCCCGAAGAATTGTTGTCGAACAGCGTTAAAAGCTTAGTAATCGTTTCGCCGACTGGCTCGGTAGACGTGACTGATTCAAAAAAGCATGTGCCAGATTCGCTGTTTGAGGCAAAGACTTCAAACAAAAAGGAGGATAAATAATGGCGGAAGCAAAGAAAGATACCTCGCTAAATAAGCGCCGGCAAATTGATCGTAGCGGCCGCGTAATGTTCGGCTGGGTGGCAGGCGCGTCGGTTTTGGTTGGCTTTGCGCTGGTTATTGGCGGTTTTCTAGTACAGCGTATAGTTTTTGAGACGAAAGTTCTAGCCGAAAAGAATCAAACAACATCGACGCTTGATAGTAATATTAAGACGTATGACGGTTTGCGCGACAATATCCGCGTGTTAAACACCAATTCAGCGCTCGGCTCTGCAAAACTTAACGACAAGGAAGACCCGCTGCGTGTTATCTTGGATGCTTTGCCAGCTGACGACAACTCGCTAGCACTTGGCGCCTCTGTGCAGAATTTAGTTGGCCGAGTGCCTGGCGCTAAGCTTGAGTCTTTCCAAACAGTTTCTTCGAACGAAAATTCCTCTGACAGTAACAAAAATAACAGCTCGTCGAGCGACAACAATGCCGATAATTCTAGAAGTGTTCAACAGATAGCCTTTACGATGGAATTATCAGCCAGTAATGCAGATATTTTACGCGACGTTTTGCGTAATTTTGAGAAGTCAATTCGCGTGATTGATATTGACGAATCAACGATTGAAGCGTCAGATTCTAAGTTTACGATGTCAATTTCTGGACATGCTTATTACTTGCCAGGCAAAACAGTTCAACTTAACAAGAAGGGGATAAAGCCGTGAAGAAGAGCGATATAGCGATGATTGTACTGATTGCCGGTTTATCTATGCTAATAGCGTTTACTATTGGTAACAATATTCCTGCGCTTAAGGCGCCGCGGGTTGGTACTAGTGTTAGCACGATTGAGAAAATGAGCAGTGATGTCAAAGAGCCAAGCTCGGAAGTTTTTAATTCTAATGCCATAAATCCGACAGTAGAAACAATAATTGGTTCATCTAGCTCGCCTAATTCACCTGATGCTGCAGCCAGTCAGAGCCAAGACCGGGATCGTAGCCAGAATCAAAATAGGTAGGAGTCTTTCTAGTGGCGCTGATGACCGATGACATTCAGGAGAAGCTCATCAAGCTCTTGGTTGACGAGGGTTTGGTTTCTCGTGAGGTTATTAATAGAGCCACTAAGCAGTCGGCTAAAACGAACAAGCCGTTGTTGACGGTTTTGGAAGATATCGGCGAGATAGACGACGAGCTGTTGACTCATGCTATTGCTCACGTTTCGGGCGTGCCGTATGTTAATTTGACGGCTAGTATCATTGATCAGAGTATCCTATCGCTGCTGCCGAGCGATATTGCCGAGCGTTTCATGGCGGTGCCGCTAGCCGAGGTGAACAATCGTCTGGCGGTGGCGATGATTGATGCCAATAACGTCCAGGCGGTAGATTATTTAGCTAACCGTATTCAGCGGCCGCTCAAGGTCTTTATGGCATCGGAAGCAGGCGTTCGTCATGTTCTCGACCAGTATAAAACCGACTTATCGACCGTTGACGAAGCGGCGCAGGCTACTCAGGCCGAGGCTATTCAATCGTCAAGCGATATCAAAACTATAGTCCAGGATTCGCCGATTAGCCGCGCATTGAGTACTATCCTAGAGTATGCGGTCAAGAGCCGCGCCAGCGATGTGCATATTGAACCGCTCGAAAAATCGCTAAAAATACGTTGCCGCGTCGATGGCGTGCTGCGCGAGGTTATGCAGCTGCCGAAAAGTATTGAGCCGGCACTAGTTAGCCGCATCAAAATTTTATCCAATTTGAAAATCGACGAACATCGCATTCCGCAGGACGGTCAATTTGCAGTTAATGTTGCCGGAAAAGAAGTCGATTTGCGTATCGCTGTTAGTCCGGTTGTTTGGGGCGAACAGGTAGTGATTCGCCTGCTTGATAAAACTGGTAACACGTTCGATCTCGAGCAAATGGGCTATGTGGGCAGAGCGCTGCGAATGATTCGCAAAGGTATCAAGCGTCCTAACGGTATGATTCTAACAAGCGGCCCGACTGGTAGCGGTAAATCGACCAGCTTATACGCGCTGATTAAAGAAATCAAAACTGACGCGATTAACATTGTGACGCTTGAGGATCCGGTTGAGTATAAAATGGACGGCGTCAATCAGATCCAGGTTAATAACGACGTTGGTTTGACGTTTGCTAATGGCCTGCGCAGTATCTTGCGCCAAGATCCAGACGTAGTGATGGTTGGCGAGATGCGCGATAGCGAGACGGCTAACCTTGGCGTGCAAGCAGCACTAACGGGACATCTGGTGTTCTCGACACTGCATACCAATTCGGCGGCCGGAGTATTGCCGCGCTTACTCGATATGGATGTGGAGCCGTTCCTGATCGCTAGCACGGTCAACACAGTAATTGGCCAGCGGCTAGTGCGCCGCGTGTCGCCGCATCGCGATGCTTACTGGTCGAACCCGCTTGAGACGCAGATGATTCTCGAGACGGTGGGGCATTTATTGCCGAAGACCAAAGAGGATGTAGCGCGCGTGTCCGAAGATTTGGGCTACAAGGACTTGCCGTTAGCTAATCAGCGGGCATATGTACTGGTCAAGGGCCGCGATACGCCAGCTACACCGCATGGCTATAGTGGTCGGGCTGGATTGTACGAGGTAATGGATGTAAATGAAGGTATCCAAGACTTAATTGTTCGCCGGGCCACTAGCAACGAGATTCAGCGCAAAGCAGTCGAGGATGGTATGATTACAATGCGCCAAGACGGCTACTTGAAAGCCTTGCAAGGAATCACTACACTAGAAGAAGTAAACCGCGTAACGTCGGCAGACACAGCATAAAAGGAGGGGACAATGCCAGAACAAGAATTACGGATTGAAGTTTTACTAGAGGAAGTTATCAAGCGCCGAGCTAGCGACTTGCATATTCAAGTTGGTTTGCCGCCGATGCTGCGAATTGACGGCACATTGATAGCTATTGCTGGCTTTGATGCTCTCGATGAAGCTCAGGTTGAATCGTTGGTATTTGCAATTTTGGACGAAGATCAGCAGCAAATTCTTCTCAAGGACAAAGAATTTGACTTCTCGTTTGCTTTCGGTACGCTCGGACGATTCCGGGTCAATGCTTTCCATGAGCGCGGTAACCTAGCAGCAGCGCTGCGCTTAATTCCAAATGAGATTAAGTCGGTGACCGAGCTCGGTATGCCGCCAGTAGTGATGAATTTTGCCGATTACCCGCGCGGTTTGGTGCTGGTGACTGGGCCGACTGGCTCTGGCAAGTCGACTACTCTGGCGGCGCTGGTTGATAAGATTAACTCTGAAAAATCGCAGCATATCATTACTATCGAAGACCCGATTGAGTTTACGCATAAGTCGAAAAAATCGGTAGTTGTGCAGCGCGAAGTTCATTATGATACCTATTCATTCTCGGCGGCGCTGCGCTCCAGTCTTCGCCAAGACCCGGATGTGGTGCTGATTGGCGAGATGCGCGACCTCGAGACGATCTCGGCGGCGATCACCATTGCCGAGACCGGGCACTTGGTGTTTGCGACGCTGCACACCAACTCGGCGGCGCAATCAATCGATCGTATGATTGACGTCTTCCCGCCGCATCAGCAGCCGCAAATCCGCGCGCAGCTCAGTAATATTTTGATGGCAATTTGTTCGCAGCGGCTAGTGCCAGCGATTGGTGGCGGGCGCGTCGTGTCGGCAGAAATTTTAATTGCTAATCCGGCAGTTCGTAACGTTATCCGCGAAGGCAAGACTCATCAGCTTGACGCGATTATCCAAACCGGTGCCGACCAAGGTATGCAGACAATGGATCGCACATTGGTTCAGTTGGTCCAAAGCGGCACGATTACTTATGATAGCGCGCGGGAATTCGCTGTTGACTTGACCGAATTTGAAAGGTTAATCAGGGGATAATTAATGAAAAAGTTTACCTACGAAGCACGCGATAAAGCGACGGGCAACATTGTCAAATCGCTGGTTCAAGCTGAATCTGAGAGCGAAGCCGCTAAAGCGCTGACCGCTCAGGGCTATATGCCGCTATCAATCAAGGAGGAAGTCGAGGGCGGCTGGCTAGCGCGCTTTACCAACCGAATTTCTAGCAAGGATAAGATCATTTTCTCGCGCCAGCTGGCAACATTGATTGGCGCTGGATTACCGTTGACGCAAAGCCTGCATACGGTATTTGAACAGACTGCCAACAAAAAAATGCAGGAGATTGTCCAAGAAATCATTGCCGACGTTGAAGGCGGTAAGACATTATCTTCGGCCTTTGGCAAACATCCAGAAGTATTTAACAAAATTTTCATTGCGCTAGTTACCGCTGGCGAGGCATCGGGTACGCTTGATGATGCACTAAAGCGGATTGCCGACCAGCAAGAAAAAGATGCAGCAATGGTCAGCAAAATTCGCGGCGCTATGGTGTATCCTGGTATTGTACTAGCGGTGATGGTTGCGGTTGGCGTATTTATGATGGTAACAATCGTGCCGCAGGTTGCCAAGTTGTACTCTGATATGAAGAAGACCTTGCCAGTTTTGACATCAATTTTAATCGGAATATCTAATTTTGTGATTAATTTTTGGTGGTTAACCTTAATTCTATTAGCGCTAGCGATCTTTTTTGCGCGGCAATATGTTCGTACCGAAGCGGGTTCTCGCTTATTGGATAATCTGAAGCTTAATATGCCGCCGTTCAAAGGTATGTTCCGTCGTCTTTATATGGCGCGGTTTACGCGTATGGGACAGACTTTGCTAGTTACTGGCGTACCGATGCTGGATATGCTGGCTATTGCCGCTGAGGGTGTTAATAACGCTGTTGTAGCCGAAGAGATTACTAGAGCTGCTGGTAAGGTGCAGAGCGGTAAAGCACTTTCGGCTGCTTTGCAGACAGAGGATTATATTTTGCCGATGGTACCGCAGATGATCAAAATCGGCGAACAATCGGGTAGGATTGACGAGATGATGGGCAAGACAGCGCAAGCTTATGAGGACGAACTCGACGAAGAAATTCAAGCGATTTCAACAATGATTGAGCCGATTATGATGGTAATTCTGGCTATATTCGCCGGCGTGTTGATTGGGGCGGTATTATTCCCAATTTACAGCCTAGTCGGCAGCGTACGATAGGTCTAGACAACTGAAAAAACCTACGTTATACTGGGTACAGTTGAGCATAAGTTCAAAGGGAAAGGTGGAACTAAATTATGACAAAACAACAGATTAAAGACCGTGGTTTTACAATCATCGAGGTCGTTTTGGTGCTGGCGATTGCTGCACTGATTTTCTTGATGGTGTTTATTGCGTTGCCAGCACTGCAAGCTAGTCAGCGCGATACAGCTCGCAAAAACGATGTCAGTATAGTGTCGGCTGCGTATAATAGTGCTTTGAGCAACAACCGTGGTGGCACTTCCGTAAACCAAGATGTACTTCGAAGGTTTGTTAATGGCGTATCGGAAAATACTAGTACTGATAGCATAAACATCGCTGGCTTTAGTGACAGGATTACTGTCAATGATGCGCAGATCATTGTAGTTGTAGGGGCTAGGTGTGGTACATCAAACCCTGAGGGACAGCAGGAGTTAATTAGGGGTACTCGTCGTCAATACGCTACGTTTACGCGTCTAGAGGCTGGAAACCATGCTGCGTATTGTCTAGATTCGTAAATCTATAATGTCTACAGTTTTTTAAAAAGGTTGCGCAAAAGCGTAACCTTTTTGCTATACTAGACGTATGATAGTTGTATCAATTGCTATAGTGTGCGGGGTATTCGGGCTGGTGCTTGGCAGCTTTGCTGGAGCGCAAGTCTGGCGGCTGCGAGCTCGCCAACTTGTTACTGACAAAAAGGCCGGCGAATCTTACAGCAAGGCCGAATACAAAAAATTATCGCCGCTCCTGAAGGGCAAGAAACAGCAAGACCGCTCGCGCTGCTTGAGCTGCGGGCACCAACTCGGTTTACGCGATTTGATTCCGCTAATCAGCTGGCTATCGACACGCGGTCGTTGCCGATATTGTGGTAAGCACATCGGTTACTTTGAGCCGTTGATGGAATTATCTCTCGCGGCGGCATTTATGGTATCGTTCTTGGCCTGGCCATGGCACCTGGCGGGGTTGCAGTGGGTATTGTTTGCTGTTTGGTGTATATCATTGGTAGCTCTAATCATGTTAGTTGCTTACGATATCAAGTGGCGAATTCTGCCAGACTTTCTTACTGTTTCGTATGGCCTGGTCTCGCTAGTCTTTGTGGTGTTGCGTTATTTTATAGTTAATGACGTTAAATTATATAGTTTGGCAATAGCGCTAATAATTATGTCGGGTGTTTATGGCGTACTCTACTTGATATCGAAAGGTAAGTGGATCGGTCTAGGCGACGTGAAGTTAGGTGTTGGCTTGGGGTTGATATTGGCTTCGTGGCAGACGGCTTTTGTCGGGCTGTTTTTGGCTAACTTAATTGGCTGTGTCTTGGTGATTCCAGGACTTGCTAGCAAGAAACTCAAAGCTAATAGCGAGATTGCTTTTGGCCCATTGTTGGCCTTAGGATCGTTTATTTCGTTTTTTGTTGGTGCGCGAATTATGGACTGGCTAGTGATTGCATCGTTTTTCTAGTATCAATGTCATGATGCTTATGCTAAAATAGTGATATGAATAAGTTGTCGGGGGGCTTCACAATTATCGAGGTAATGTTGTTCCTGGCTGTTTCGGGGGTATTGGCTGCTGGTATATTGGCGACAGTCGGCGGTACTATTGGCGCTCAGCGTTATCGCGATGCTGTTGACTCGTTTGCTGATTTTATCCAAGGCCAATATGACAAAACTGTGAATGTTCAAAACGACACAGAAAATCACAATGAGTGCGGGCTTAATGCCGATAAAGACCGGATAGTCGTTAGCGATAGCAGTACAGTATTGGCAGGCACTAGCCGCGTGTGTATGATTGTTGGACGTTTTATATCGTCGGTTGATGGCGCTAATTTTACAGCACGGCCGCTGTATATAGCGACAGAAAACGAAGACCAAATGAACAAGGCCTTATTATCGCAAGGCGATTATGATTTTTTGCAGAGGGCAGCCGATAGGAGCGCGTTGTCGGCTACTAAGTCGGCGCTGTTAACCATATCAAATACTGGACACTCTGTTGATAACTATGCGCTCGGCTGGGATACTCGAATTGATGAGAGTAAAACTGATCGAATAATCTCGATCGCCATCGTACGATCGCCAGTCAGCGGTGTTATCCACACGTACTTTTCTAACAAGACAAGCGTTAGCGACACGATAACGGCAGGCGGGTTAAATCAGGCGAGGCTTTGCGTTGACCCTAGCGGCTGGCTAACTGGCGCGCGGTTAGGCGTGCGGATTGACCGCGATGCAGCATTAGAGAGCTCAGTACAAGTTGTCGGGGAGGGCTGCTAGATGCGTTATAGCCGCGGCGACACCATTATTGAGGTAATGTTTAGTTTTGTGGTATTCAGCTTGTTGACTGTAGGAACTTACATAGTTATGAATCGCGGTACGCAGATTGCCCAGCGTTCGCTTGAGATTACGCTTGTCCGCCAGCAACTTGACGCTCAAGTGTCCCTTATTAGATATGTTAAAGATACTAATCCTGCGCAGTGGGCGGAGTTAACTAGCAGCAAATTTTTGGTCAATAATCCACTTGACGTTGTGAGTGCCAGCTCAGATGGCTGCCCTGCACCTGGCGGCCGTGTTGATTTAGCCACTGGCACAAATGCCTTTTTTATGTCGGTTGATCAAAAGAATGATACAGTTCTGCCGGTGCGCGTTTTGAACACGACCTATTCGCTACCTTCGGTTTACGCTAACGTTGATTTAATTAACGCTAAAACATACGGTGTTTTTGCCCAAATTGTTCGAGCCGAGCAGAACTTAGGCGTAAATACTGCTAAAGCTTACGATGTGTATGTGAATGCTTGCTGGGATAGTGTTGGTGCGGCAGCGCCGTTAACCATAGGAACGGTGACGAGGATATATGACAAGTAATAAGAATGCAAATCAGATACAGGGTTTTACTTTAGTAGAATTGCTTTTAGCTATGACTGGGGTGGCGATACTTTTGGTGGCGGTGGCAACTACTACAATACAGCTGATGAACATGTATCACAAAGGTATCACGATTAAAACGATTAATTCTGCTGGCCGCGAGGTTGGCGATATGATAAAGCGTGATGGTTTGTCGGCAAAGGGCCGAGATATCGTTCAGGTGGCTCCTAGCGATAGCGGTACCGGTGGTTTGGGCCGATTGTGTTTTGGCTCTTATACTTATGTTTGGAATACGCCAGAGAACTTGAGGTCAAGGGACGCTAGTGCTGGCGTGGTTTACGACGATGATCCTAGCCACAGCAAAATCGTTTTTGCCCGCGTGGCTGACCCGGATGGCTCTCTATGCAAGGCGACGAGAGGGCAATACCCAAAAGTGATTACTAAGGGTGCTCCGATGAATGCCGTAGAAGTACTAGGCGATAAAGATACCGGTCTAGCGATTCACAATATTTCTTTGACCGATCTATTTGTCGATAGTAATAGCCGAGCTGGCTATACGATTGGTTATACGCTTGGTACTTATGAAGAGGACACTTATCGTAACGGCATAATTAATTCTAGCGATGCGCAGTGCTTGGCGCAGTCTGAAGAAACCAATAACTATACTTTTTGCGCGATTAATCAGTTTGCGGAAACTATAATTACAGAGAGGGCATCATGACGCATTCCAAGCAATCCGGCCTAGTTTCAATTATTGTTGTAATGTTTACAGCTATATTATTAATGGTAGTGTCAACTGGCTTTATTCGCATCATGGTTCAAGAAGAATCGCGCGCTTCCAATAATAACTTGTCGCGTACCGCCTACGAATCTGCGGTGGCGGGCGTCGAGGATGGCAAGCGGGCGATTATGGCTTGCCAGCGCGGCGGCTCGGCTAGCGCTGCTTGTAAGGCGATTGCTGCTAAACGTTGCAGTACAATACAAGATGCTGGCATAATTAGTAGCATAAGTAATACCGCTATCACTATCAAGAGTGGTACTAACTTACAATACATTAGCGGACAGGCTTATACTTGTGTATTGATTGATTCGCAAACAAGCGATGTGGTGTATAGTCTCAAGGAGGGCAGCTCGCGCGTTGTGCCGCTGCGCGTCAACAAAGATACCTCTATGATTAGACTTCAATGGATGATGAAAAATGATAAGGTGTCGACAATATCGTCTGCTGATGGCGGCGACACTTTACCAAAACGCGTGGAATGGCCGGCCGATGCGCCAGCGCTATTGCGTATTCAGGCGGTTGTTCCAGAGAGCACGACAGTTAACGGGCAACAAAGTTTTGATAGCTCAATTGTCTCGACTGCCTTCTTGCGTCCGTCTGGTATTCGCGCGCCGAGAAATTTGTTAGATAGTACTGCGTTTAATGCGGTGGCGCCGCAATCGGTTCGTGCTGCTGGTAGCGCTACAAACGCGACAGCAGGCGTCTCGCCAATTACGTGTTCAGCGGAAGCTTTTGATAACCATCAATATGCTTGTTCGGCCTATGTCGCATTGCCGCGCAATCTTGTTGCTGGCAATCCAATGGCTTTTTTGCGAATCACCAGTATTTATAACGACACTGATATTAGGTTATCGTTTGATAATATCGGCGATGGTACAATTAAATTTGACGGCGTGCAGCCAAAAGTCGATTCAACTGGCCGAGCCGGTGATGTATATCGCCGCGTATCTAGCCGGATTAGCTCGTCTAGCAATATCAATTATCCTGAATATGCAGTTGATATTACAGGCAGTCTTTGTAAAGACTTCTCGGTAACTAATCAAGGGGTACCTTCGGCATTAACATGCAAAGTTATTCCAGAAGAGCAGTAAAACCATAGAGTAATAGAGATAATTGAATAAAAAATTTATTCAGTGTCGGTGTGAAATTGCTCGTAAACGTCTTTGAGATGCTGGTCGGTTACATGGGTATATACTTGAGTGGTAGCGATACTGCTGTGTCCGAGCATGCTTTGTACGCTTCTAATATCGGCGCCGTTCATTAGCAAATCGGTCGCAAAGCTATGCCGCATAGTGTGCGGACTGACGTGTTTGGTGATGCCAGCTAGCTTAGTGTATTTTTCGATAATTCGCTGAATGCTGCGCTGCGATAGCCGCCGATAATCACCAGAAGTGCTAGTCGTGCCGCTATTGCGGCTATAGCTCAGGAACAGAGGTTGTAAAGAATCGGTTCGCGCCGATAAGTAATCCTGGACGCGTTCAGCTGCCCGTTTGCTGATAAAAACCGGGCGGTCCTTTTGTCCTTTACCGCGGACAGTAAACTCGCGGCGCTGCATATTGACGTGATCTTTATTAAGTCCAACAAGTTCCGATACGCGCAGTCCGCTAGAGAAGAGAAGTTCGAGAATGGCTCTATCGCGAAGTGCTGGCAAACTATCATCATTAGGTACTACATCAAGCATACGCTGCACCTCGTCGCTGTACAAAAAAGTGACTTGTTTGCGGTGAACTCTCGGCAATTCTATTTTGTTTGGCGCCATACTTTCGATATCGCGCTTACTTAGGTAATCCAGGAAACCTCGTAGGGCAATGAGGTGGTAATTCTGAGTAATAAGCGATAAAGTGCCGCCGCGATCTGTCTGATAGCGATTGAGCCATAAGCGATATTTTCTGACTAGCTCTGGGCGGATGTTATCAACCGTTAAGTCGAACCCAGCGAATTCTAGAAAACGCTCTAGATAGTGGCGATATGCCTCGCTAGTCTTGATCGATCGTCCGCGTTCAATTTGGAGATACTCCATGAAATCTTCAATCAGCTCTGACATATCCATAAGAATATTGTACGTCGTTAAGGGTAGATAAACAATATATCGAACAAAAAAGTTATTCAAAATATTTATAGTAAATAACTTAGATATATCTGATATAATAGCGGTAAAGCAACTGTATAAATAGGAGGTATAAATGATGGGTGATGTAGAAAAAACACTAATTGTCTTTAAGCCGGATTCGGTGCAGCGGGGCTTAGTCGGGCGTATTTTGACGCGCTTCGAGCAGGTTGGACTGAAAATAGTCGCTACTAAAATGATTGCGCCCGACAAGCAACACTACTACCGCCACTACGAAGAAATTGGCAAAATGATCACTCGCCGCGGCAAAGAAAAGTTTGACGTTACGTTAGAAATGATGGTTCAGGGGCCGGTTATCGCGATGGTACTTGAGGGCGTTGAAGCGGTTGATCTGGTTCGCAAACTTGTCGGTGCGACAGAACCAAAAAGTGCTGCCCCTGGTACCATTCGCGGTGACTTTTCGCACATGAGCTTCCAGTATGCTGATAGCGAAGGCAAGGGGGTACCTAATCTAATTCATGCTAGCGGTAACATCGAGGAAGCTGCAGAAGAAATATCGCATTGGTTTAGCGATGATGAGTTATATAGTTATCATCGAACTAGCGAGCGCTTTACTCGCTAGTGCTTGCGATGTTACACTAATCCCAGGGCCCCGGTAGCTCAATTGGATAGAGCAGTTCCGTCCTAAGGAAATGGTTGTAGGTTCGACTCCTGTCCGGGGTACCAGGATATTACTATGGCAGCAGAATTTGAAGGATTACACGACGGTGAGAAGGTATTGCTAGTTTTTCGACGGCACATTATTGCTATGCGGAAGGGTTTTTATTCGCTGCTAATTCCGATGACTGTCGGTGCAATACCGTTCTTGATCTGGCAGACTAATCTTGATTTGCTATGGATATTTTTTGGCGGCTTTGTGCTTGGCTTAATCTTGTTTATTTATCACTTCTTGATGTGGTTTTATACTGTGTACGCGGTGACTAACGAGCGCATTCGCCAGATTACTCAGCGCGGCTTCTTTGGCCGGGATGTTGTAGAAATAAATCTAGATAAGGTCCAAAGTATAAGTTATAATATACCTGGGTTTAGCGGCGAAGTGTTCAAGTTTGGCACCATCATCATGCGTACTTACGTTGGCGATCTGGTTATTCGGCTAGTCGAGCATCCTAGCAAGATATATAATGAGTTGCAAGATGCAGTTCACGAAGCCGAGCTAAGGAGACAGAAAATATATGAAGAAAATAAAGTTGAAGCGAAGTAAAAAACAACCAGCTCCAGCGGCGAGCCGTATTACTAATGAGACTATCGCTGAGCATCGCGAACAGATTTTAGCTGGCGGCCGCAGGTTTAAATATCCGATTCAATACACCAAGCATAAGCTGATTATTAATACAGTACTTATTTCGATGGCCAGTATCATTCTGCTATTAGTTGGTTGCTGGGCGGTAATGTATCCGATGCAGAATACTAGCACTATAGCTTATCGAATTTCTCGCATTGCAATGTTGCCAGTTGGCAGTGTTGACGGCGAACCGGTCCGGTATAGCGATTATTTGGTGCAGTACCGAGCTTCTGAATATTACTTAAATAAATATGGTGAGGTTAAGGTCAACTCCAAAGACTGGTATGTTCAGCTTGACGACATTAAATATCGTTCAATGAATCTAGCCCAACAAGCAGCTTACGCTCGCAAACTAGCTAAGCGCTATAATGTTAGTATTTTGCGAAAAGATGTTAACGATTTTATTGACCAGGAACGCACGACGATTAACGGCCGCGTGTCGCAAGAAACATATGATGCATCGATTCGTATGCTTTATGGAGAGAGCGCTGACGACTATCGGCTAATTGTCGAAAACGGGCTGCTAAAAAATAAAGTCGCCTTTGCTATGGATACAACTGCAAAAGATCAGGCTGATAAAGCCTTATCTTTACTGAAGTCTAATGGCGACTTTGCCAAAACGGTTGAAACTATCAATAAACAATCGACCGAGGGCAAATTATCAGCTGGTAATAGCGGATCAGTTGATATTAGCAGTAAATTTAATGGACTTAGGGTTTCGGACATTTCGAAAACTCCAGTCGGCAGCTTATCTGGTATTACAAGGAGCACTAATGACGATGGTTACTACATAGTAAAAGTTGTTGCGAAAACTGACAAGAAGATAACCTTTGAATATATTCATATACCGTTGACGGCTTTTAAGTCGCAATTTGAGCAGCTAAAAAAGAGTGGTAAGATTAGCGAATATATAACCATTCCAGATAACAGCCAAACTGGCGGCGCGGTAGTTAACCAGTAGGCGTTTTTCGCTTGCACATAACTAGGTAATGATATATAATGCACACTGAATAGTTTGCGCTCGTAGTGAAGCTGGTCTATCACGCCTCCCTGTCACGGAGGAGATCGCCGGTTCGAATCCGGTCGGGCGCGCCATAGAAAGCGTCCCACGAAGTGGGGCTTTTTCTATGGCAGGATTGTTTGGCTTTTGTTATAATATAAACGTATTGCCGTCTTAGCTCAGTTGGTAGAGCGGCGCATTCGTAACGCGCAGGTCGCCGGTTCAATCCCGGCAGACGGCTCCATAGTTTATAAGTTATGAAAAGCGAAATCATTAAGTCATTATTAGGTGTTCTCAAGAATAGGACTCTTGTTCTTTTTCTCGTAGCGATGCTAATTTTAGATATAGTTTGTTCGATTGCCGTGTCTATGCAGATTACGCCCAGCGAGATTACGGTTTATTCGCGTTATACTGCTTTCGGGCAAGTACATTTTTACAAAGATCACTGGCAATATTTATTATTATTTTCTGGATTTTTCACGTTAGTAACTATCATCCACGGCGCGCTAATGATAAAGTTTTATCTGTTGGAAAAAACAACAACTGCTAAGGCAATTGGATGGTGCGCGTTTATCATTATGCTGATTGCTGCTATGTACGCTTTTGGCGTCCTATCTTTAGGACGGGCGGCATGAGTTGTCCAGACTTAGAAATTCCTCTTGGCAAAAGGTCGAAGCTTTATCGTTTTTTTGAGATGCTGCCAGCGTTAATAAGCTATGGCATGTTAATTTTGTTAGTAGTTTTATCAGTACTTAGTCCTTTTCTGGCAGCTATTTACTTATTGTTATTGGTGTTAACTACGTTTGTTAAGGCCATAGGCATTTCTTATAGGACTTTGCTGGGCCACCGGCAACTTGTTCGGGCCGAGAAGATTGATTGGAGTGCTCGACTTGATGATCTATCGCAGGCTGCCGCGGGCAAGTCGCCCGAGATTAAAATTAATAAAAAAGATTTTGAAGCTGATGTGCATCAGCAAACTATTCTGTCTATCGAAAAAGGTGAGTTGCAGATCATAGATCCCAGAGATATTTATCATGCAGTACTAATTGCTGCTTATAACGAGTCTTACGAAGTATTGAAGCCGACGGTAGAGTCAGTAAATAATACAACATATCCGAACGAGAGGTTGATTGTATATTTGGCCTACGAAGAACGTGGCGGCGAGCAGATGGCAGAGACTGCCAGGCGTCTTCGCGATGAATACGCTGGCGTATTTTGCGACTTTCGGATTATTCAACACCCTAAAGATTTGCCGGACGAGATACCGGGTAAGGGTCCAAATATTACGTATGCAGGCTATGATCTCAAGCAGTGGTGCGACAATAAAAAGATTGAATATAACCAAGTAATCGTTACAACCCTTGATAGCGATAATCGGCCTTACTCAACCTATTTTGATTATGTGGCGTATAAATATGCTGTTACCCCTAACCGCGAAAGACTATCATATCAGCCGGTGGCCTTGTATTTTGGTAATATTTGGGATGCGCCAGCGCCAATGCGGGTGCTAGCAACGGGCAACTCGTTTTGGACTATTATTGGTAGTATGCGGCCGCATGCTTTGCGTAATTTTGCAGCTCATAGCCAGCCTCTTTCGGCGCTTGTGAGTATGGATTTCTGGAGTAAGCGCAGTATTGTTGAGGATGGGCATCAGTATTGGCGTAGTTATTTTTACTTTAAAGGTGACTATAGTGTTATGCCAATCCATGTTCCTGTATATCAAGATGCCGTGTTATCAGACACATTTAAAGCAACACTTATCAGCCAGTTTAAACAGTTGCGGCGCTGGGGGTATGGTGCTTCGGATATACCATATGTAGCAGTCAGATTATTTACGCGCCAGCGAACAGCTCCTTTTTGGGAAACATTGGCAAGATTCATACGACTAATTGATAATCATGTTAGCTTAGCTACGATGTCAATATTGGTTGCTTTTGGCGCGTGGGTGCCATTATTAACCAATCCCGAAGCTTCCAGAAATATTTCTGCGCATGCTCTGCCGCTAATAGTTAGTCATATTCAACAGGTAGCAGTTATCGGAATATTTATTACGATTCTACTGATGCTGAAGATGTTGCCTCCTCGTCCAGAACGCTATAAGCGTTCGCGAACCGTTTTTATGGTTTTGCAATGGTTTCTGATGCCTGTTATATCAATCTGTTATAGCTCTGCGGCATCAATGGCAGCGCAGACGCATTTGTTGTTAGGTAAATATCTTGAGAAATTTGATGTAACCGACAAGGCAACGTTGTCGTCGCGTGCTAAAACAAAAGCCAAGAAGGACGCCCTCAAGAAAGCTAGACGTAAATCAAAATTATAAAATTATCATTAAGTTTTAAGCTAAATAAAAATGGGTGACAGGTGAGTTTATATTAAAAACAAATTATTATAGTAAACGAAAGATTAGTCTTTTAGCTGAGACTACCAACACTGACCGCAAGACACTGAATTACTTTACGTGATTACAATACCAAGCGAAGCAGTTCGGCTTGTTGTATTATTTGAGCTCGTAGTAAATGGTATAGCGGCTTAGCCGAGATTGCTTTTTATATGTTGTAGATTTTGTTTTGGTATGTTGTTTAGCCATGCTTTTATATTAGCATAAGTATTATTTTTTGTCAAATTCGGTAATCTACGAAAATATATCACCAGACGCATAGAAATGTTGATTAGACATCGAATAACGACGTGGAAAACTTTTAATATTTGTGCATAAAATATTATGCAAAATAAAAAACTTGCCGTCTAAATTACGGCAAGTTACACGATTGCTCTGGTGGGCAATAGAGGATTCGAACCTCTCACCTCTTCAACGTCAATGAAGCGCTCTAGCCAAATGAGCTAATCGCCCAGCTGCACTTAATGGTAGCAGAAATCAATACGTATTGCAATATGACAGAATAGCCAGTAATATACTAAGTAGACGTTGACGGAGTCTAACCACCTCTTGAGTCTCGTGTTGGCGGTTGCGGCGCACGTAAAAAGTCGGAGCAAGAGTAATAGCCAAGGTGGAACCTCCCGTTTTTGGGACCGAGGCACGCGCGTAAAAACGCTTGCGTGCTTTTATATTTTCTAAAAAGGAGGTTCATTATGAACGAACAGCAATTACAATCAATGCGGCACAGTCTAGCGCATATTATGGCGCAGGCGGTGCAGCATTTATGGCCGCAGGCTAAATTCGGTGTTGGGCCGGCTATTGATAATGGTTTTTACTACGATATTGATCTTGGTGATGTAAAGATATCGGAGGATGACTTTAGCCGAATCGAGAAAGAAATGCGAAGTATTATTGGACGCGATCTGCCATTTACGCGTCAAGATGTGCCGGTTGATGAGGCGATAACTTGGGCGAAAGAAAACAATCAGCCTTACAAAATTGAATTGCTTAACGACTTGAAACGGTCAGGTACTACAATAGCGAAAGACTTAGCGGGCCAGAAGCTTGGTTCTGCCAGCGATGATGAAAGCAAGGTTGACACTGTATCATTGTACTCGCAGGGTGATTATACTGACTTATGTCGTGGCGGTCACGTTGAAAGCACTGGCAAGGTCGGAGCTTTCAAGTTAATGCGCGTTGCTGGTGCGTATTGGCGCGGTAATGAGAACAACCCGCAGATGCAGCGTTTGTACGGTGTCGCTTTTGCGACTCAAGCTGAACTGGACGGTTACTTGGATATGCTAGAAGAGGCAAAGAAGCGCGATCACCGCAAGCTTGGTAAAGAACTTGATCTTTACACTATGTCGCCGCTTGTTGGCATCGGTTTGCCGTTATTTACACCGCGCGGTACGGTTCTGCGCGAAAAGGCAGCGCAGTTATCGAACGAACTGCGCCAAAAATACGGTTTTACGAAAGTTTGGACACCACATATTACCAAGAAGGATTTATACGAAGCATCAGGACATTGGGCAAAATTTGGCGACGAACTTTTTTTGGTAACTAGCCAAGAGACTAGCGACAAGATGGCGCTCAAGCCGATGAACTGTCCGCATCATACTCAAATTTTTGCCTCACAGCCGCGCAGTTATCGCGAGATGCCGATACGTTATTTAGAAACAACGACCGACTACCGCGACGAGAAGACTGGTGAATTAGGCGGTTTGAGCCGCGTGCGTTCGTTAACTCAGGACGATAGCCACGTCTTTTGCCGGCCTGACCAAATTGAACAAGAAATTAATAATTTACTAGCTTGCGCGCAAGAATTGTACGATATTGTTGGCATGAAATTACGCGTGCGATTAAGTTACCGCGACGATGGCGAAGGCTATTTGGGCGAGTTAGAATTGTGGCAATCAGCCCAATCGCAACTCAAAGCTGCGGTTGTCGCTAAAGGTCTTGACTATTTTGAACAGGAAGGCGAAGCAGCTTTCTATGGGCCAAAAATAGACTTCATGGCGACCGATGCGATTGGACGAGAACATCAGGTTGCGACAGTGCAGTTAGACTTTGTCCAGCCTGAACGTTTTGGCCTTGAATACATAAATGAGTCTGGCGATTCGGAGCGTCCAGTAATGATTCACAGTGCATTGCTTGGTTCAATTGAACGCTTTTTGAGCGTGTTTATTGAGCATACGGCTGGCTGGTTTCCATTCTGGATTGCACCTGAACAGGTTCGTATTCTTACAGTCAATGATACGGTAAATGACTATGTTGATGAAATTACATCAGTGCTAAAAACAGAGGTATTGATGCGTCCTATAAAATACAACGAAGTAAGATTCACAGCAGATACGCGTAATGAGTCGTTAGGCAAAAAAATCCGTGAGGCAACTGTTGTAAAAATTCCAGTACAAATTATAGTTGGTCCAAAGGATAAGGCTGCACGTGTCGTTAGCGTTCGTACTCGCGCGGGCGAGGAGCAGGTTTCTATTGATCAACTAGCTGAATACATTCAGAGCATCCAATAATGAAAAAATTAGCTGCCGCTGTTGAGCGCGATAATAAATTGCTAGCAGCAGCTGACGTAACAGATTTGCCGCTAGTCGTTATTACTGGTCCGACTGCTAGCGGCAAAACTGAGCTAGCGATTCGGATCGCTAAAAAATTTAACGGTGAGGTCATCTCGGCTGACTCGCGAGCAATTTATCGCGGACTCGATATCGGTACAGCTAAACCAACGTCTGAAGAACAACAGGGGATAGCGCATTGGGGTATTGACATAGTCGATCCAGGAGAGAGGTTTACGGCAGCGAATTTTAAGGTGTATGCTCAGCGAAAGATTAGCGAAATTCGTTCACGCGGGCATCTGCCGATTATGGCTGGTGGTACTGGTTTGTATATCGATAGCGTACTGTACGATTTTAAGTTTACGGCATATTCAAACAATCTTGATGAACGGCGTAAACTTGAGAATAAATCGCTAGAACAGCTTGTGTATCATTGCGAAAAAAACAACATTAAATTGCCGAAAAATATAAAAAACAAGCGACACATTGTTAGCTCTATTCTACGCAAAGGGGAAGATCCTCTCAAAAATGATAAAATAATTAGCAATACTATACTAGTAGGTATAGCGACAGACAGAGACATTCTAAGAAGCAGAATTGAAGAGCGGGCAAAAAATATTGTAAGTAATACAACAATAAATGAAGCTATACGCGCGGCAGAGAAGTGGGGCTGGTACAACGAGGCAATGACTGGGAATGTCTATCCGCTTATCAAACAATATCTAGATGGCACAATTAACGAGATTGAACTTGAGCGAAAACTTTGCGTACTAGATTGGCGGTTGGCTAAACGCCAGCTCACTTGGCTGAGGCGGAATAAGGATATTAAATGGTTTAGTATTGATGAAGCATGGACCTACATCGTGAACAATCTAGATAAGAGCTCTTAGATATGATACTCTTATAATAAAGGGTTTACGGTATGATTGACGCATTATTTGGTTCAAAAACGAGGGTAAAACTTCTGCATCTCTTTCTTAACAATCCTGGAAAGTCGTTTTATGTCCGCGAGATTACGCGGTTGATTGGCGAACAGATAAATTCTGTGCGCAGAGAGCTATCTAATATGCTTGATGCCGGTGTGCTGCTGAGTAATACAAACGATAATAAACTATATTACGAGATTAACCGCTCTTACATTCACTACAAACCGCTCAAAGAGATTTTTACTAATAATGATGTTAGTAAGCAAAAACCAAAAAGATTTTCAAAACAGTCTGCTAGTAGCGAGACAGACGATTGGCGAATTGCTCTGGCGGCTTTGCCTAAAGCAAAAATTGTAATAGCAGCAGGCGTATTGGTTCGCGGTTCAGCGAGCAAGGTTGATTTATTGATCGTCGGTAATGTCGAATCTAAACGTGTAGCGGATGTAGTAAATGGAATAGAAATAAAAGTCGGTAGGCAGCTAACGTTTAGTAGAATGCTGTACGACGAATTCTATTATCGCTTGAGCGTGCATGATAGGTTCATTAATGATATATTATCAAGCAGACACGAAGTTGTAGTAGATAGTGAAAATATTCTGCAGCGATAGAAATGAAGGAGGAAAAAATAGTGTTTGACATAGAATACAAAGGCGGAAACACGATTGTACTTTCGGGTAAAAAGACTACTATTATTACAGATCCGAAATTGTCGTTGATCGGACTAAAAGATGCCAAAACTACCGGTTGCATTGAACTTGCTACCGAGGATCGCTTCGCTGTTAAGGCGGATGGTGCAAAGCTCGTAGTGAATGGTCCTGGCGAATACGAAATAGGAGATTTTGTTATAAAAGGAATTGCTGCTGTTCGACATCTTGATAGCGGCAGCAATGAAAAACTAGATACAATTTATCGGGTAGAATGCGGTAATGTTGCTATAGGTGTTATTGGTAACATCGAACCAAAATTAAACGATGATCAATTAGAAAATCTTGGAGTGATAGACATCCTAATAGTTCCAGTCGGTGGATCTGGCTATACGCTTGATGCCACGAGCGCTGTGGCTCTGGTTCGTGCTATTAGCCCGAAGGTTGTCGTGCCGATACATTATGCTGATAGCGGTATATCTTACGAAGTGCCACAGGATTCGGCCGAAGTTTTTGTTAAAGAAATGGGTGCGCCTGTCGAAAATGTATCTAAACTAAAAGTAAAGAATGACTCCTCGCTGCCAACGGTATTAACGACGTATATATTGTCGCGAACGAGATAATATAGTCTAAGGTTAAATAATAAAATCCCCCTGTTGTAGGGGGATTTTACTTTGTTGCTTAGGCTGAAGCTATGATACCTTTTTTCTTGAGTGTGCGTATAGCCTTCGTTGAAAGTACCATGGTGATTTTTTTACCATTAACAACTAAAGTCTTTCTTTGAAGGTTGGGTTTGAACACTCGCTTGTTGCGCTGCAGAGAGAAACTTACTTTGTTTCCGAACTGCTTGCCTTTGCCAGTCAGCTCACATCGTGCTGCCATTGTAGATTCCACTTCTTAATTACGGTTATTATCAATCTGTCCTAGTATACTCTGGTTTTGATTCTTCGTCAAGAGCTGGTACAATGATAAATTAGATGGATGTTCTGTATATAATTATTGTTTTGGTGGTGATATTTGTGTCGATGACGTTGCATGAATTAGCTCACGGCTTGGTGGCAAATAGTTTGGGTGATCGAACTGCGTATGATTTTGGCAGATTAACTTTGAATCCGATAAAACATATAGATCCGTATATGACTATATTACTGCCGATGATAATAATTATCACAAACATGACAACTGGAGCTAGCGTGCCAATCTTTGGTGGTGCAAAACCAGTACCTTTTAATCCAAGCAATATAAAGCATGGCGAGATTGGAGTGGCATTGGTAGCTATAAGCGGTCCGTTAGTGAACTTCTTTTTAGCGTTTGTAGCGTACGTAATACTTGTAGTCTCTAAGTCTGAGGCGGGTTCTTTGTTGAACTCTGTATTAACGGCTTTTACAATGGTGAATTTGGGGTTTTTTGCTTTCAATATAATTCCGATACCACCATTGGATGGATCGCGAGTACTGTATGCGCTTGCCCCCGACTTTGTGAGGAGCATTTTCGATACTATAGAGAGATATGGTGTTTTATTAATCTTTGCCATAGTTATGGTTGGCGGTTCGTTAATAGTTACTTATATGAACTTTATAATCGTAAACATACTAAAAGGATTCTCTATCGTTTTTGGCGGGTAGTCGTGGTACAATATAATTAGCCTCTTAGGCGCCAGCGTATATGATTTTCCTAACAAATCATTGATAGGGATCTCAACAGCAGTATTCTCGTGGGAATATTGTGAGAGAACCCACCTTGCAATAAGCGGGGAATATCAGTCGCTAGCCTGGAGGCTTTTTGTGATATAATTACGCTAGGCTATCGGGTAATCGCTGGTTCTTTACAGAACAAGAGGAAAGTCCGGGCAGCGTAGGACATGGCAGTCGCTAACGGCGACCAGAGGTAACTCTAGGGAAAGTGCCACAGAAACGATACCGCTATCTCAAATCTGCTTAATGTACGATGACTGATAGTAAGGGTGAAAAGAGCGGTGTAAGAGACCGTAGCCGACTATGGTGACATAGAAGGAGGGTAAACCCTGCCAGCTGCAAGGTGTATTATCGTATAAGTTGTTCGCTTGATAATACTAACATCCGCTTGAGCTGTGCAGCAATGTGCAGCCTAGATAGATGATTACCGATAACAGAACCCGGCTTATAGATAGCCTAATAAAAGACCGCTAGTTGATCTCGCGGTCTTTTATTAGGCTTAAGTTCTACGTAGAAGAATTTTTATTGCTTTGTTGCTTCTTTGACGATCTCAGAAAAAGCTTCCGGCTCGTTGACGGCTAAGTCAGCGAGGACCTTACGGTTGATTTCAATGTTGGTCGCGCGAAGACTTGCTATCAATTTACCGTAGGTTGTGCCATTTTGGCGGGCAGCTGCATTGATACGAGTAATCCACAGGCTGCGCAGATCGCGCTTTTTGTTGCGGCGGTCGCGATATGCGTACTGCAAGGCGCGAATTACGGCTTGCTTAGCTAAGCGAAAGCTTCGGGTGCGGTTATGCTGCATTCCCTTGGCTAATTTTAAGGTCTTCTTATGTTTCGCCGAAGCGGCGACTCCTCGTTTGACTCGCATATATTAGACTCCCAATGCTCGCTTAACGTTTTTTGCTATGCCGCCTTTAATAATAGCGCTGGTATTAATATTTCGCTTGCGCGACTTGCTTTTCTTGGACAGCATGTGGTTCCCGAATGCGCGGCGACGGGTAAGTTTGCCGGTACTGGTTAGCTTTATGCGCTTAGCAGTGCCCTTGTGGGTCTTCATTTTTGGCATTATTTACTCCTTATTACTATGCTGAGATTTCTCCCGGCCATCGTTGGTTTTTGCTCGAGCGTAGCTTCGTCTTTTAGCTGTTCCATCATCTTGTCTATCAAGTCATAACCTAAATTTTTATGGGCTATTTCTCGACCGCGGAAGAAAATAAGGATTTTTACTTTATGTCCGTCCGACAAGAAAGCGCGTATTTTGCGCAGCTTGATCTCTAGATCGTTACTACCGATTTTCAAACCAAATCGCATTTGCTTTAGCTCGTTGGCTTTATTATTGCGCCGTGCTTTTTGCTGCTCCTTCATCTTCTGATATTGATATTTTCCCCAATCAACAATCTTAGCTACAGGAGGGTTAGCTTTAGGCGATATTTCTACTAAATCAACGCCTGCTTTTTGTGCAATATCTAGAGCTTCTCTTAAAGACATAACGCCAAGCTGATTACCATCAGCCCCAATTACGCGAAGCTCATTGCTGCGGATAGCGTTATTTATGCGAGTTGAATTATTAATCGTAGTTCTCCTTTAGAACAGTTGTTTTACTGAGTCTATACTCGCTGTACATGGTAACAAATTACCGATAATAAATCAAGCTCGTTATCGGTATTGGAGAGCTTCTGCGATATGTGCAGCTTGTATTTTGGCGCTATTGTCTAGATCTGCAATAGTGCGGGCGACACGGATGATTTTGAAATAGCTGCGTGGGCTCAAGCTCAGTTTATCCGAAGCCTGTGACAACATATTTTTTGATTTCTCATCAAGTTTAGCAAATGTATTTATTTCTCTATTTGTTAAATTGCTGTTGTATTTATCGCTACTATTGTATCTTATTGATTGGATATTGAGGGCATTCTTAATCAAGTTTGCTGCAGTTTTGTGTTGTTTACAAGACAACGAATTATACGAAGACAATGTACTGTTCGGTACGCGTGAGACGTGTACGACTAAATCAATTCTATCCATAAGCGGACCCGATAGCTTGCGTTGATAATTAGCTATTTGCGCTGGAGTGCAGGAACATTCCTTGGTTTGATCGCCAAAATATCCGCAAGGACAAGGGTTCATGGTAGCAACCAGCATAAAGTTAGCGGGGTAGGTGGCACGCATACGCGATCTGGTAATAGTAACTTTCTTGTCTTCTAGGGGTTGCCTCAGGGCTTCAATAGAAGAATGCGAGAACTCAGGTATTTCATCTAAGTAAAGTACTCCTAGGTGAGCTAGGCTAATCTCGCCAGGTTTCGGGCTTGATCCGCCACCGATAAGCGATGTCTGGCTGGCTGTGTGGTGCGGGGAACGAAACGGACGCTGACGGATAATAGATTCTGTCGAGGAACCCTCTATGCTGTATATTTTTGTAGCCGCTAACATTTCTTCAGGCGAGAGCGGAGGTAGTAGGTTAGGTAGGGTTTTTGCTAGCATTGATTTTCCGGCTCCTGGAGGTCCGGATAACAATATATTATGATGTCCTGCCGCTGCGATTATGAGGGCTCGTTTTGCTTGTTCTTGACCAGCCACTTCATCGAGCAGGGTTTGTTTGTTGGGCTCGCTTTCTTCTGAATAAATGTGCGGACAAACAGCATCCTTGGTGATGATTTTTTCTTTCTTTAAATGCAGGTAAAGCTGCTTGATATTATCTACAGGTATGATATTTATGCCGCCTACTAGAGACGCTTGATTAGCGTTATTAGAAGGTAAGTATATAGTATTAATACCAGATTTTTTTGCGGTTTCGGCGATATTGATAGCGCCGCTAGTGGGGCGGATGTCTCCGTTGAGCGCTAGCTCGCCAGCGAATATAGAATTTGCAATATCCTGTTCGCGGAGTTGTCCGGCTGATAATAAGATAGACAAGGCGATAGGTAGATCATAATGTGTACCTTCCTTTGGAATTTCGGCAGGCGCAAGGTTGATAGTGATACGTTTAGTTGGGTATTCTAGGCCAGAATTGACGATGGCGCTGCGGACTCGTTCTTTAGATTCGTCGATTGATTTATTACCGAGACCAACTATGCGTATACTAGGCAGCCCATTTGATATGTCACTTTCTACTTCTACGATACTGCCATCGTATCCAACGGGTGAAACCGTAAGGATTTTAGCGGTTGATGCCATGACCATATAGTTAAAAGTTAATCATACTATACGGATGATGTAAATAAGTGATATAATGTCAAGGGTAACGTGGGGCTGATATAGCGTTCGACGTAGAGAATTTAACAGGTTGTTTTGCGTACCGACTTCTGACGTTATCAGAATAAATAGTTGCAAAATTTGCAAACAAAGCGAAGGCGTTTGTTGCATCATTGATGCCACGGCAGACAGCCTTTGCGCTAGCTGCGTAATATTACTGGCAGCCGCATCCGCCTAGACTCTTGCTATAGGCTAGGTGTGTCATATCTAGCAAGATCGGTTAATTGATATTTCTGCTATATTATTAATTAAGATTTTAAGCAGATCGCTAGTTCGTATGTTTGTCTAGCTTTGAGCGGATAAGCGATTATTTAACGAGTTAGACTATGTGCGTAGACAAACAACAGGTTACTCTGCGGACCCGGGGGCAGTACCCGGCAGCTCCACCACATCGTTTGTTGTAGAGCCTTTCGGGCTCTTTTTGATTTATGCGATAAAAAAAGAATGACTACCTGCGAGTAGTAGTCATTCTAATGGTTGTGGAGTTTTCTGAAGTGTTTATTTCTGGTTCCTGTATAATTTTTTTATTCAGGAACTATCTCTATAGTAATGTGAAAATCTGCTTGTGTCAATGTTTTTTAGCAAGATTGCTAGGTAAAAAATACCACACTAGATAACGGGATAATTGGAGTAAATAAATGTGTTTTATGCCTTGAAACGATACGCTAGATATGTTGATTTGTAATTCTGTAAATATCGGTTGGTAACTGACGACTGAATGTAGAGAGGGCTGTTTCTGGTGAATAGCTTAACAGAATTATTACCAGAAATTTTATCGTATGGTGCGGGGAGGTCTAACGTGTAAGGAATGCGGGGGCAAGGAAATCTGCACCTTAAGCTGGTGCTGGCAGCATAAATGTGGCGTCGGCAAAATAATTCTATGCTTATCGTGTCCAAATGTTAGCGATTGGCTAAGGGGGCTCTTCCGGTTTCATAGACAGGTTATAGAAGGCGATACTGAAACTGACGGTGACTATTTTTTGGCAGACGAAGTTTGACGGCTAGAGATCGGTCATTGGCGCTATTAGCCCAGTAGGTATTACGTGTACATAGATCGACATGTTGGGTTGTTTCTGATTCTGGTTCGTTGCTGGATAGTTTTGCTGTACATACAGTACGATGCAGGACAGATTATATAGTAGATTTTTTCATTGCGTGAATACCGACTTTTTATGATATTAATCATAATTTTTGCCATGCTGTATGTATAGTTGTCACATTTCGGATGTCATAAAATATACTGAAGATTTTGCTTAGTTTTATATAAACGTTAATTATATAAAGGATCTTTGAATACAAATAGTGTAATAAATTTTAATGGAAAATAGTTTGTATGAATGTATCGTAGTTAGCTGTTTGTTATAAGTTGAATTCGCAGTGTAGAGCCTGATGTAGTGTTGTATTTTTTAAATTCGATACGATTTAAAGTCTATTTGTTGTAATAAATAATTAATAATAACTTGATAAAATAGCTATCATTGTAATTACTACACTGTAGATAAAAACGCAACATTACAATAATAACAGAGGTACGTATAATAAAATAGTGAGCTGTAGTATAAATAACAATGTTTATATTACGATAGACGTTGACTTTTTATCATTGGTTTGCTATAGTGTGAGTAAGCTTTTAGAAAAACAAAAAAAGCAAAACGATACCAACCAAATAAGCCTCCACAACAATAATCGACGGAAACTAGGTGGCGCCAAATAATTGTGGTTCCACCTAAGCTCCGCCTATTAAGCTGAGGCGTTGAGCGCGCGATATGTGCGCGCATTACACACCTGATTAATCCTTGAGATTGCGATGTCAGTGACCATCAGGTGTGTGGTGCAGGTCCGCGCGATCGCAAGTCTTTTGCTCGCTAAGTGCGAGCGGTCAATCGGGCAAAAAGCAGTTGTTGCAGCGACCCTAATAGTTGTTTACAAAGGTGCTTCGTTATATTGCGACGCTGCTTTTGCCTCCTAGGTGTTATTATTTAAATCATGTATAAACGCTTAATTGCATTTTTGATGTTTTTGTCGTTAGTGGTGTTGCTAGCGATAACGCAGACGACCGCGCCGTCCAAAGTTGGTCCGGCTATTGTAGTCGTTGTGTTTGTATTAATATATATTTTTCTTACTTGCACATTGACTCTCTTGCTTCTATTTATAAACAAGATTGTGAGTAAGCATAAATCTGAGCCGTCTAAGCGGAGTGCTGATGACATGTATACCTTAATGTATGGTGCAGTGTTAGCGTTAGCGCCGACTGTGATTGTTGCTGTGCAATCAATAGGACAAATTCAAGCAGGTACATATGTATTAATTACGCTCTTTATATTGTTGGCTCTTTTGTATGTTCGGCATCAGAAGCGTGTGAAGTGAGGATTGAGGCCTAGAAAAATTGTAAACGCATATGGTATAATTTACTTAATATGGAACCGGGTATAAGAGAACAAGTTCCTGTGCAGAGAGAGGTGCTGCCGCAGAATAGTTACGAGACACCTACTTTTGGCATAGATGGCGGTAATCTTGAGAAGCAAAATACTTCTAAAGAGGTGATGAATGCTGCTTCTGCAGAGGCTGTTGCTAATGCGGTTCCTCAAATAGTGCTACCTCAGCCAATTCCTATAATTCAGCCAACCGTGGATCCTGGCGCTGCTCAGTCTGCGACATCTGATGACACCACAGCGCTGATAGCCAATGATGATGACCTTATTGAAAAGGAGTGGGTTGATAAAGCTAAGAAAATTATCGCAGAGACCAAAGACGACCCGTATCGTCGCGAGGTTGAGATCGGCAAACTTCAGATAGAGTATATAAGGAAACGCTACGGGCGCGAAATAGGGAAAGTAGAGGATTAGGTAGTGTCTGGCGGCGGGATAGGCACTCTTGTAACATTGTTTGCAATAGCTTTGGTGATCGGGCTAGGGTCTTTTGTTGTGTTTATGGTCTATCGTAATACTCTTCGTGAGGCGAAGAACTATGAGCGCGGGCTTAAGATGGTGCCGATATTAATTCATCTACCGCCAGCTAGCGATGATATTGTTGGCGACGGGCGTGATAAACGAGATTTGACAGAAGAAGTGTTGTCGCAAGCTCAGGTTATGTACAATATTATATCCAGTACTGCCACTAAAGGTTTTAAGAGTAAGATTTATGGGCAGAGGCATTTGTCGTTTGAAATAGTGGCTCGCGATGGCTTGGTGTTCTATTATGCTGTTGTACCTACAGTGCTCACCGAGGTAGTTCGCCAGGCAATTGCAGCAGCCTACCCATCGGCTCGGCTAGAAGAGGTGTCGGAACATACTGTTTTTAGCAAGGTCGGTAAGATGAGCGGTACGATTGGTGGCGAGTTTACTTTGAGGAAGAACTTTGCTTATCCTATTGCAACATACATGGAATCTAAACGTGATGCATCGCGCGCATTGCTGAATGCTTTATCAGCAGCGACTCGCGAAGATGGTATAGGTATCCAAATATTAATTCGTCCAGCTAATGAGCGATGGGCCAAGTCGGCAGTTTCTGTCTCTGAAAAAATCATAGAAGACAAAGACAAAAAAAAGACCGGACTTTCGGTGTTCTTCTCGCCGAGCGAAATTATGGAGTCTCTATGGAAGCCGCCAGAGAGCGATGACAAAAAGCCAGAGGATAAAAAGCCGCTTAACTCCGTTGAGCAGGCGACCGTTGATGCTATCCAAGAAAAAACCCGTTATCCGGGGTACGAGGTACTGATACGGGCTGTTGTTTCGTCTAATACAGCAGCCCGTTCTCAGGTAATATTGAAAAACATTGTTGCAGCATTTGCATTATTTGACTCGCCGACGTTTAACGGATTTAAATTCACGTTAGCAAAAAACATCGAAGAACTAACTTCGTCTTATATTTTTCGTTTCTTCCCGCAGCAGGTTAATAAGAATATATTAAATAGCGTAGAGCTGGCGACGATTTTTCATTTGCCGGATCAGAATAGTATTCCAAGCTCGCAAGTCAAGCGCCAGATGAGCAAGCAAGTCGATGGACCGACGCAGGTGATGGAGACTGGTTTGCTGTTAGGATACAACGAATTTCGCGGTGTTAAGAAGCCAATTAGATTAAGCGATAAAGACCGCCGCCGCCATATACATATTATTGGACAGACGGGTGTTGGTAAATCAGTTTTGCAGGAAAATCTAGCCTACCAAGATATGCTGGATGGGCGGGGTTTTGCCCTGGTTGATCCGCACGGAGACCTTGCGGAGCATTTGCTAGAAAAGGTGCCAAAGGAGCGCGTTGAAGACATTATTTATTTCAACCCAAGCGATATGGACAATCCGATTGGTCTAAATATGTTTGAGTTTGACCACCCAGACCAAAAAGACTTTTTGGTACAAGAGGCTATCGGTATGCTTTATGGTTTGTATGACCCAGGACATACTGGTATCGTTGGTCCGCGGTTGGAGCATATATTCCGCAACTGCGCGCTGTTATTAATGAGTGATCCGGCGGGCGGTACTTTTGTCGATATACCGAAGCTCTTGGTTGATGATAGTTTCAGAAATAACAAGCTGAAATACGTTACCGACCAGCAGGTGTTAGATTTTTGGACAAAGGAGTTCCCGGCATCGCAGCGATCAAGCGAGGCAGGCGAGGTCATCAGCTGGGTTATTGCTAAATTTGGCCCGTTCATTAGCAATGATGCCATGCGTAATATTATTGGCCAGACAAAAAGCGGCTTTGATTTTCAAGACATCATGAATAATAACAAGATTTTGCTGGTGAACTTATCGAAAGGTAAATTAGGCGATCTTAATTCTAAATTGCTTGGTATTGTCTTTGTGATGAAGTTTCAGGCTGCAGCGATGGCACGGGCCAAGATTCCAGAGGATGAGCGCAAAGATTTTACGCTGTATGTTGATGAGTTCCAGAACTTTGCGACTGATAGCTTCGAGACTATTTTGAGCGAGGCTCGCAAATATCGATTGAGCTTGGTATTAGCTAACCAGTTCATGACGCAGCTGAAGGAAGAACTGCGCGAGGCTATTCTCGGTAACGTTGGTACAACTATCACCGGCCGGATTGGTATAACCGACGCAGAAATTATGGTTAAGCGCTATACACCAGTGTTTGATGCAGAAGATTTGACGAAATTGCCAAACTTTGAATCTGTCTGTGTCGCCCAGATTGAAGGTGTGCCGTCTGCGCCGTTTAGTATGGCATGGATTCCCCCGATGGGCCACCAAAATGCTCAGTTGGGCGATGCCTTGCGCAGACTGTCGGCTGCAAAATACGGACATCCGCGGGCTCAAGTTGAGCGTGAGATAGCGGCGCGTACTAGCATGAATCAATCTTCTGGAAATAATAAACAGTTGAAAAATACGGCTGGAGCTGCTGCTAACACTCCTAATAAAATAGCACCGAGTAGTAGTTCGTCTTTTTTGGATGAATGGTTAGCGAAACGTAAGCAAGTAACCGGCAGAAATAGCACTACGCCGCGTCCAGTAGCTTCGCCGCTACCAGCTAATGCTAAACCGCCGATGTCTTCGACTGGCAATGTGGCGGCTGCTGGACCCACTCAATCTCAAAATTATACTGACGCTTATTCTCGTGCTTCTAGCAGTGCCTTGCCAGCTCAGCCGCAGCTACAACAGCTTCCGCAGCAGCCGTCTCGAAATAATCCAATAAATTTGGCACAGTCACAGCTTGGTGCAGTACCGCCAGCAGTTACTGCACCGCTGCAAGTTGGTGAGTCTCCTAATGTTAATTCTGCCACGCAAAGTGTTAATTTGCCGACAGAGCCAATTGCAGATAATGGTCCGATTTCGGCGCCACAACAGCCTGCTAGTAATACTCTAAATATGCGCGACAGCGACAATAGCGGTGAAGTTTCGATAAAATTACGTTAGTTGGTTGGCAAAAGTTACTTGGATTTACCGAATATTAGGACGCGAATGTAATCGTAAATCAAGCCGATAACCCACCCTAAGACGAAGGTAGCAATGGTCTCTGTGCCAGATAGCGAATATCCGAAGTGCTTAGCGACTAAATATATACCAGCTGTAAGGATAAAAGCCGCAGCTGACCCTGACAGTATGGCATTAGGACGTGCTACAGTATTACCAATCACTTCGCTGCTCTTTTCGACGGCGGGGTTATGAATAACTTTACTGAAAGTTCTGCTGGCAGGTGACATTTCGGATTGAATTTCGGTCATAGTCTTGTCGAAGGCGGCTTTGCGCTCTTGTTTAGAGGTAGGGCCGCGGCGTTTCTTCTCTGGACTGATTTCATTAGTTTTTATTTTGTTTTCTTTACGTTCTTGGGCGATTTCTCTAGCTTGGTTTAAGGCTTCATGGCGTGCTCTCTTCAGCTGTTCCTGAGAGGCTTCAGAGCTAGATTCTTTCTCTGTTTTATTTTTAGCGTTAATATTCTCTTGAGTTTTTCGATGGATTACTTCAGAGCTAGTGTACTGCTCTTTATGCTTATCGCTAAGTGATGGTATTTTTTCATTATTCATTGATAGCTACCTCATCTTTGTTTATATAATCTTATAATTTATATAGTGCCTGAGTTAAAATCTCGACGAATTAAGCGGACTTCCTTTTTCAGCTGACGCGATCGTGCGTAGAAGAATGCGACAACGGCAAAGGTGATTCCGGCAAATAGCATGTTTTCGCCAGGCCCGGTGTGTGGAAGTTGAGCAACGGTTTGTTCAATTGCTTGCTTTTGTGCCGGACAGTCTACATTAATGGTCACGGAATTGCCAAAAGTATTGGTCATCTTGCAGTCGTATGAATTAGGGTTGCCGGTACCAGTGGCTTTTGGCGAGATCGTGCTTTGGAGCTTCATGCTGAATACGCGAGTTTGAGTTTCACCAGGCTTTAGCGTGATTTTTGGCCATACCAATAGAGTTTCTGTGTCTTGGCTGCCAGAGGTGTCCTTGGTTAAGGTAGCTCCTCCTTTGTTTTCTAGCGAAGCATATTGGAGGACGTCGGCGAGATTCTCGGTGATGGTGTAGTCGGTAGCTTTCAATCCTTTGTTGGTAACAGTAATCTTGTAAATAATTTGATCAGACGCCTTGGCGGTAGTTGTCGAAGCATCGGCGTTGCCTTGTGAGGTGTTTTGGGCGGTTTTTGTTTGAATGATATCTTCTTTACACTTAGCATCTTTTATCCACAAAGTTGTGTCGCCTGGGCATGGTTGACAGTTAGGATCTGTGGCAAGCAAGGCAGGATTTTGCGGACACTTAGCTGGCTCTACAATCTGAAATTCCTTGGTACAGCTATCACTGGTACGGTCGCCTAGAGATGTTTTCAAGATAGCTTTAACTGTATATTTACCAGCTTCAGTTTCTTTGTCAGTGACAGTTCGAGTCTTGCTTTCGATGGTTTTTAATTGTTTACCATCTCGATAGACGACAAATCTATAACCGGTAATTGAAGCGCCATTGCTGGTGTTGCCGGAGGCGGTGTATTGGTAGGTATTCTTGTTGTTAACGATTGCTAGCGACGAACATACTGCGACAGGGTCAGCTTTGCATCTCGGGTCGTTCGCAGGTAGGTTAGTCTTGCCGGGGACGGTGCACATCGGAGTATAGCAATTTGGATAGGTCCCTGATTGTCCAGGAGGGCAAGCGGGAGCTGGCGGGACGGTTAGTGTGATTAGGTTGCCGCAGCTGCGCATAATTCCGAACCACATTCCTGTCTTTGATGAACGGGCAACGTAGGCTGAATAAGCGCCTGAATTACCCCAAAGCCGCTGCGGTCTGTAATAAAACGTTCGCGTACCACCGCCAGTTTTTACGGTGTAGCCGCCTTCACCTTGGCTTGCACCGAATACAGGTTTCATGCCCCAAGAATATAAGCCTTCGTTGCTCCTGTGATACTCCAAATTATTACCAGCTTGGTCAATATCGCTGCGAGAAATGCCGACAGCATCGTAGAGGTCACGGATATTGTTGACGTTGCTGTCATAGGTGCTTAGTAAGGCTTGCTTACTCCATACGCCGCCATAAACCATATCAGTAGCGTCGGCAGCGGTAGCTGGCTCTGGTGCCTGAAATACGGCAAAAAACTGTACAATGAGCGCAAAAGCTGTAAAAATAAGTCCTAATCTGCGCACCGATTCTTCTTTGCGTAACCGTTTTGCATAAAAACCTAATTGTCCGACTAATGCGGGGCTAAAGGCGAGATTTGATACTAGCTTTCTAAACATTTTGCTTACCTTTTTGTGTTATTTTGAGATATATTTTCCTCTCTTTTATAATATCATACTTATGGCAACCGCAGCAATACCTTGAATGAACAATTTTTTTTATGGTATAATGTGGGTATTAATAGACAAGCTGAGCGACTGTAAATAGGGAGTGATTTCATTATGAGTAAACAAAAAAATGATGGTTCGTATGATAGTTCGCAGATCCAAGTTCTTGAGGGTCTCGAACCAGTACGTAAACGTCCAGGAATGTATATTGGCAGCACGGGATATGATGGTATACACCATTTAATTAAAGAAATCGCCGACAACTCGATAGACGAAGCTATAGCTGGTTATGGGTCGCGAGTTGATGTGAGATTGTTGGCAGATGGCGGTGTGACAGTAACTGATAATGGTCGTGGTATTCCAGTAGATAAGCACCCTAAGACTGGCATTAGTACGCTTGAGACAGTCCTGACTGTTCTGCATGCTGGCGGCAAATTCGGCGGCGGCGGCTACAAGGTGTCAAGCGGTTTGCATGGTGTTGGTTCTAGTGTGGTTAACGCTCTATCTACTAAGCTGATTGCTGAAGTTGTTAGGGGCGGTATGCTATATCGTATCGAATTTTCTCGCGGTAAAACTGTGGCACCGCTCAAGAAAATAGGAAAAACCGATCGGCCAGATGGCACCTGTATCACGTTCTATCCAGATGCTGAAATCTTTAAGGAGACAATTAAATTTGATTATAAATGGGTGGTAAATTATTTACGCCATCAGGCATATCTAACTAAAGGTGTTTATACCTCTGTTTATGATGAGCGTACTCACGAGCGCCAGGCATTCTACTTCGAGGGTGGTATCAAGAGCTATGTCAAGAATTTGAATAAGGGTAAAGATGTGCTTGGCGATGAGATATTCTATGTCGATAAGCAAGTCAGCGATTCGGTTGTTGAAATAGCAGTACAATACAACGATTCCTACATCGAAACCGTCAAGCCGTTTGCAAATAACGTTTTGACGCCAGATGGCGGCACGCACTTGGTCGGATTTAGGTCAGCGCTTACCAGGGTGATCAATGATTATGCCCGTAAAAATAACTTGCTCAAAGAAAAGGAAGATAACTTGACTGGCGATGATATCCGCGAGGGCCTGACGGCGGTGATATTAGTAAAATTGCCAGATCCACAGTTTGAGGGCCAGACTAAAAATAAACTAGGTAATCCAGAGGTGCGTCGCTATGTCGAGCAAGTAATGAACGAATATTTCGCATATTATCTAGAGGAAAATCCAGCTATTGCTAAAAAAATTATCAATAAAGCCTTGTTAGCGGCGCGAGCGCGCAAGGCAGCGCGGGCAGCGCGGGATAATGTAATTCGTAAAGGAGCGCTTGACGGCGCTAGCTTGCCCGGCAAATTAGCTGATTGTTCTAGTAAAGATCCGTCGGAATGCGAATTGTATATAGTTGAGGGAGATTCGGCTGGCGGTTCAGCAAAAACTGGCCGCGATAGCCGTACGCAGGCGATTTTGCCTCTGCGTGGTAAAGTGCTCAATACCGAGCGGGCTCGCTTAGACAAAATGTATGCCAATCGGGAAATCTTGAGCTTGATCAAAGGGGTAGGCGTAGGTATTGGCGATGCTTTTGATATTCGCGGATTGCGCTATCATAGGATTATCATCATGACTGATGCCGATGTCGATGGCAGCCATATCGCGACGCTGCTAATGACGTTTTTCTTCCGCTATATGCGGCCAGTTGTGGAAGGCGGGCACATATATCTAGCTAAGCCGCCACTGTTTAAGCTGAAATTATCTCAAAGCAAACAAGAGTATTTATATAATGAGGAGGCGCTTGAAGCGCGGTACGATGAGCTAATTGCGGCACGCAAAGAGAAGGGTGTTCAGATTGATTTAAACGATTCGCGGGCAAAACAAGCTGGTCTGAGCGAGTCGGCTCTACAACGCTATAAGGGTCTCGGTGAAATGGATGCTAGTCAACTCTGGGAAACGACTATGAACCCGGAAAATCGAGTGCTGGTACAGATTAAGCTCGAGGATGCTGAGCGCGCTGATGCTATCTTTACGAAGTTAATGGGCGATGATGTCGAAGTGCGCAAGAATTTTATTCAAGCTAATGCTAATAAAGTCAGTCTTGATGAGCTAGATGTGTAAATGGACGAGAAGAAGGATAGGAATATGAAACCAGAGTCAAAAAAACCAGTCGAAGGCGAGATTATCGAGCAGGCTAACGACGTCAGCCATTCAAAGTCTGTCGAAATTCGAACAGTAGAAGATGTCATGGAGGATAGCTTCATCCGGTATTCAATGTCGGTCATCGTTGATCGTGCTTTACCGGACGTACGCGATGGTATGAAGCCAGTTCATCGTCGTATCGTATACGTGATGGATAAAATGGGTATCGGGCCGACAGCTAAGACCGTGAAAAGTGCGCAGATTGTCGGTGAAGTAATGGGTAAATACCATCCGCACGGCGACAGCTCAATTTATGATGCGATGGTACGTATGGCTCAAGATTGGGTGGAGCGCTATCCGTTGGTTCAGGGCCAAGGTAACTTTGGTTCAATGGACGGCGACCCGCCAGCAGCTATGCGTTATACCGAAGCAAAAATGACTCGGGTGTCAGAGTCGCTTTTGGCAGATATTGATAAAGAGACGGTTGATTTTCGCGATACATATGACTCTACGCGCCAAGAACCGATTGTTTTGCCTGCTAAATTGCCGAATTTACTGTTGAATGGGCAAGTTGGTATTGCTGTTGGTATGGCAACTAATATTCCGACGCATAATCTAGGCGAGGTGGTTGATGCAACGGTTACGCTGATTGATAATCCGGAAGCAACGCTTGATGACCTTATGAGGTGTATCAAGGGGCCAGATTTCCCAACTGGCGCGGTGGTTTATGGCGGCGCGCCGATGCGCCAAGCTTATGCGACCGGTCGCGGCAGTGTGACGATACGGGCAGTGGCAAACATTGAAGAAACCAAACGCGGCCGTCATCAAATTATAGTTTCTGAGATGCCTTATGGCGTGAATAAAGCAACGCTTATCGAAAAAATTGCCGATTTGGTGCACGAGAAAAAGATTACGGCGATTAGCGCTTTGCGCGATGAGTCGGCTCGCGGTAATGTGCGAGTAGTTATTGAGCTCAAAAAAGACTCCTATCCGAAGAAAGTACTTAACCAATTATACAAATTGACGGCGTTACAGACTAACTTTCATTACAATATGCTAGCTTTGGTGCCAAGCGCTGACGATGCGACACGTCTGCAGCCGCGCGTTTTAGGTTTGCATGATATTCTGAATGAGTTTATCAAACATCGCCGCCAAGTGGTACGCCGCCGCACAGAGTACGAGCTACGCAAGGCTAAGGAGCGAGCGCATATTCTGGAAGGTTACAAAATTGCACTGGACAATATCGACGAGGTAATTAGAATCATCCGGGCTAGCAAGACGCAAGATGAAGCCGAAAAGGCGCTCATCGAAAAGTTCTCGCTGAGCGTTATCCAGGCCAAGGCGATTCTGGCAATGCAATTGCGCCGACTGACGGGTCTAGAACGCGAAGCTATCGAGAATGAGCTAGCTGAGTTAATGAAAAAGATCGCTTATTTTGAAAAAGTTTTGGCTGACGAAAACGAAATCCTTCGCATCATCAAAGAGGAGTTGCTAGAAATTAAAGATAAATACGGTGATGACCGTTGTAGTAAAATTATCAACACCGAAGTCGGTAAGTTTAGTGATGAAGAACTAATTCCAGAAGAGGATACTGTTGTACTGTTGACAACGGAAAATTACATCAAACGCACCTTGGCTAGCGATTATCGCCGTCAAAACCGCGGCGGCAAGGGTAAACGCGGTATGACCACTAAAGAGGAAGACGTTATTGATCAGCTAGTACCAGCTGGAACACATGATTGGCTGCTGTTTTTCACGAACAGGGGTAGAGTGTTTCGCCTGAAAGCTTACGAAGTGCCGGCAGCTAGCTTAGCGGCGAAGGGCGTAGCAGCGGTCAATTTATTGCAGCTGCAGCCAGAGGAAAAAATTACTTCAATTATCAATCTAGCTAAAGATTTAAATGTAGATGAAGGCTATCTATTTATGGCGACGACCAAGGGTACAGTCAAGAAGACAGCGATTGCTGACTATTCAAATATTCGCACCAATGGTTTAATTGCTATTAATTTGGATGAAGGCGATGAGCTGCGTTGGATCAAGCAAACTACTGGCAAGAACGATGTGATTATCTCGACTTCAGCTGGACAAGCGGTTCGCTTTAGCGAGGAGGAGTGTCGTCCTATGGGACGTGCTGCTCGCGGTGTGCGTGGTGTGCGACTACGAACGGACGATAGTGTTGTAGGTATGGATATTGTAACTTCAGCTGATCAAAAATTGCTGGTGATGAGCGCAAACGGGTTCGGCAAAGTAACCAAGGTAGCTAATTTCCCGAGTCACCGCCGCGGCGGCGTTGGTGTGAAGGCTGCTGTTGTTACGGCAAAAACTGGTCCGATAGTTGCTGTTCAAACGCTTGAGAAGGATGCGATTGAGGCAATTATGATTAGTCAAAATGGACAGACTATCCGAGTGTCGCTTGACGATATTCCAGCACTTGGCCGTACTACTCAGGGTGTTCGAGTGATGCGTATTAATGACGGAGATACAGTTTCGTCAATGGGGATTATACGTGATACAGACGAAGGAGAAAAATAGCGGATGGTAGTATCCCCTTATATAATAGCTTTTGCTGTCGGTTGGGCTATGGCGCAGTGCGGTAAGTATGTCGTTGCTGCTATTAAGATGCGTACCTTGAAAGTGTTTGATCATCTGTACATATCGGGAAATATGCCAAGCGCTCATAGTGCTACGATGATGTCGCTAGTATCGATTATCGGTTTGAAAGACGGAGTCGGCAGTGGTTTGTTTGGTTTGGCATTAGCTCTAGCAGCGATTGTGATGTACGACGCATTGATGGTACGGCGATCTGTTGGCGAGCAGGGCGAGGCTATCAAGCAAGTTATTGATATCTCGAAATTTGATGTATCGAAGCCGCGTAGCGCTAAGGGACATACCCCTTTGGAGGTGGTAGTCGGTGCTGTAATTGGCTTACTAGCGGGTATCGTTGTATTTTTAGCTACAAAAAACTAGCGATAAGGTGTTGACTTGATTAGGTTAGAGCGCTACAATAGTGAACAGTCTGGTTGCGAGAGGTAAACTTACAAATTGCATCTTAGCAGTCAGGTTAAGTAATTTAACAATTTGATTGTGCAATTATCATCGTCAGTCTATTTTTGAGTAGACGCTTCAAATGAAGCATCTTTATGGAGAGTTTGATCCTGGCTCAGGATGAACGCTGGCGGCGTGCCTAACACATGCAAGTCGAGCGGCAGCGCGAGTAGTTTACTACTTGGCGGCGAGCGGCGAACGGCTGAGTAACGCGTGGGAATTTGCCCCAAAGTGAGGAATAACTGCCCGAAAGGGTGGCTAATGCCGCATATGATCTTCGGATTAAAGGATTTATCCGCTTTGGGAGAAGCCCGCGTCGGATTAGGTAGTTGGTGAGGTAATGGCTCACCAAGCCGACGATCCGTAGCTGGTCTGAGAGGATGACCAGCCAGACTGGAACTGAGACACGGTCCAGACTCCTACGGGAGGCAGCAGTGAGG
>ERZ772977.36-NODE-36-length-119053-cov-8.261979_pt1 | contig 119053 bp, 105 predicted proteins | sample MGYA00511131_ERZ772977 | MGnify/ENA primary metagenome ERZ772977 (study PRJEB29015, sample SAMEA2737935) | human oral metagenome | biome: human oral; feature: human-associated habitat; material: dental | place: China | collected 2151 ...
ACGGCCCTGGTCGGTACCGCCGTGGTCATGATCGTGAGAGTGGTCGTGGCTCATTTCAGCACCAGGTAGTCAGTGGACAGCAGGGCAAGGTAGAGGGCCAGCGAGACGCGCTCGCGGTACACGCGACGCATGTCGTCGTTGTTGCGCTTGGGGACGGCTTCCGAGACGGCACGGTGGATGATGGTCCGGGTGTCGGACTGCATCTGGCCGTTGAGAAACAGCACGTTGATCTCGTCCAGGAGCTGGTTGACGTCCTTTGCCTTGGCGATCAGCGGTTCGAGGTTGAACTTGATCTCGCGGGCCTGGCCGCCGCTGTGACGTTCACCATCCGGGTGGGGGATCATGTCGCCCAGACCCACGATGTAGATCGAGGTGCCACCCACGAAGCGGTCCAGGTAGTCGGCATAGCCGGCCACGCTGCTTTCCTGCGTGATCTGCATCTCGGGGGCCACCAGGCCGGCGCGAGCAACGGGCGTGCCTGCCGGCGAATAGCCCGGACGGTAGAAGTTGAACACCGAGGGCGCGCGCATGGCAGTCTGGTTCAGGTTGCCCGGCACATCGGTACGGCCGATTCCCCAGTAACCGGTGCGCGAGCTGGCTTCGAGGGCGCGCATCAGGTGGGTAAAGCGCAGCACCGGTTCGCGGATGCGGCCGAAGGAGGGCTGCTTGCGGGCATTGTCGCCCCGCGCTTCTTCATCCAGCAGCACGGCGCGGATCACGGCCTTCATGTCGCCGCGCACGCCCTGGCCGTTGTTGTTGAAGGCGCTGGCCACGCGTCGCACATAGTGCTCCGAGGGATTGCTGGTGACCAGGCGCTGGATCAGCTGCTTGCCGATGAAGGGGCCGACGTTCGGGTGGTCGAAGAGGGTGTCCAGCGCCAACTTCAGATCGGCCATGGTGCTGGACTGGCCTTCGGCGATGGTGGTGCCCAGGAAGCGCTTTTCCAGCGTGGAGTGGTACTGGTCGTAGGCCACCATCGGTCGCGTCTCGCGCTCGTTGGTGTTCTCTGCGCAGTAGCCCGCACGGAAGAAGCACTCGTGGGTCAGTCGCCCGCCGTTCCAGCTCCAGCCGGTGAAGACGCGCGCCAGACCGATCACGTCGTTGTTGCTGTAGGTGGGAATGGGCCGGCCCTGGGCATCCTTCTTCGGCGTGCCGTCCTGGTTCAGCTGCTCCAGCCCGATGGTGAAGAGCTGCATCACTTCGCGGGCGTAGTTCTCGTCAGGCGCCTGCGTGAGCTTGCCGGTCGAGTCGAAGCGCTCCTTGTGGTTGCCGATGTGCGTCAGGTAGACGCCCATCATCGGGTGCAGCGTCACGTCCTCCAGCAGCTGGCGGAAGTTGCCGAAGGCGTTGCGGGCCAGCATGTCGTAGTAGCTGGCGATCCCTTTCGGGAAATGGCTGACATCGCCGTTGGTCGACACCACGAAGATCTGTGACAGCGCAAAGGCCACGCGCTGGCGCAGCTGGTCCTGCTGGACGGTGGAATACCACCAGGCGTTGTGGGCGTCGGTCAGCGTGATGGCCTTGCCGCTTCTCTGCTGCCAGTACTTCATGGTATTCAGCAGCGAGGTGGGCGGACGCGAGAACTGGGCCTCGATCCATTCGTTGGCGGTCCTGCCGGTCAGGGCCTTGATGTCCTTCGGGCTGGAACCGTAGCTGGCCTGAGCCAGGAAGCGGCTGGCCTCGGCTGGCGAGGTGAGCGTCCAGCGCGGATGGTTCGATGCGGCCGCCGTGGCCGCCGGCTGCGAGGATGTCCCGGTGCTCTGTGCATCCGGACGACGCTGGCCCGCCTGCGTGGGACCGGCTTTCGTGCGGTCATGGGTCTGCAGCTCGGCGGTGTCTGCACTGTCCAGTCCGAGGCGCTCACCATCGCCGGATTCGCCTCCGCTGCCTCCGCAGGCCGCCAGCGCCAGGGTCAGGCCGGTTGCCAGCAGGGTGTGCCGCCAGGAAGGCAGGGACCACAGGGCTGTCCGTGCGGCAGGCGTCGTGGTGTCGGCCAGGGGACGGATCGGGTGGGAGGAGGGCGTGCCGACTGGCAGCAGGCCGCGGTCGATGGATCGCAGAGGTTCTGTGGGCATCGGACTTGTGTGTTGCGAATTAGGTACGGTGTTCAGGCTACCGATAGTGTAACTTTTTTGTCACTGTGTTTGACAAATGGTCGTATCCGGCCGTTGGCTGGACAGAGGCGGAGGGCGCGAAGCGATATGCCATGGCCTGTCGGGGTGGGCATGCACGGATATCGGGGGGCTGGTGAGGGGGACGGCGGTAAACTGAAGCAGGGTGTGACATTCGGCACGCTGTCAGGCAGCAGGATGTCAATCGGTCGGCCCCGACTGGCCGCCCGGCGAATGGCGGCGGACGGGCAGTGGCGGTAAGCTGATCCTTCCTTTCAACTGACTCCCGTGGGGGATCGTCGGATCATGAATGCACGTTCAGTTTCCCTGTTGGCCCTGTCGGTGTTGCTGGGGGCGTGTGCCGCCCAGCAGCAGGTTGTCGATTCCCAGGCGGGCAAGCCTGTCCGTGTCTGCACTCAGGACGAAGGCTGCAGCGATCAGGCGCGCAGCGAGGCCGGCCGCAAGCCGGCGGCCGAGCCGGTGACGGAAGAAGAGGCCCGCATTGCCGTTCTGGAGAAGCAGGCCAAGGCCGACCCGCGCGCGGCCTTCGACCTGGCGCTGCGCTTCTTCCGGGGCGACGGTGTGCGCCGTGATTCCTACAAGGCGCTGACCTGGATGCGTGATTCTGCCGAACGGGGCAACACGAAGGCGCAGGTGGCGCTGGGTCGCCTGTATCTGAGCGGCTTCGAGGAAATGGGCTCTGATCCGGCCGAAGCCGAGTCGTGGCTGCTGGCTGCTGCCGGCAAGGGCGATCCTGAAGCGAAGAAGCTGCTGGAAGAGGCCCAGAAGGCCAAGAAGGATGAAGTGGAATACCGGCGCTGGGTGAACACCCACCGGGCGCTGTGGATGGGTTACTGGTGGAATGCCTACCACTACTACACGTACTGGCAGGCAGGGTACTGGTACTACTACTGATCTCGACCGTGTCGTGAACGACGCTCTGTTTGACTCCTGACGAAAGGATTTTCCCGATGGTTGCGAAGAAACTTCTGCAAGGCGCGCTGGCGCTGACTTCGGTGGCCGTGCTGGCCGGCTGTGCCCAGATGGGCGGTGGCCACATCACCAAGGGCAACAGCCCCAGCGATGCACGCGGCGGCGCAGCCGGCAGCTCCAGCGTCAATGCCAACTCGTCGCTGGAGCGTTGCGATGCGCCGCTGGGCACCATCGCCATGGACGACGGCCGCGACAAGGACTGGTACGATGCCTTTGGCTCTGCCACCAAGGTCACGACCATCGAGCCGTTGCTGCGGCTGGCCGTGCAGCAGTCCAACTGCTTCGTGATCACCTCCATCGGCAACAGCCGCACCGAGGCACGCCTGGCGGCGATCACCGACAAGCAGCGCAACTCGGGTGAATTCCGTGCCGGTTCCAAGCAGCACAAGGGCCAGCGCGTGGCGGCCGACTACCTGATGGAGCCGGCCATCATCATCGACAACGATTCCACGGGCAAGGTGGCCGGTGGTCTGGCGGGCTTCCTGGGTTCCGGCCTGGGCGCCCTGGCCGGCTCGCTGGAGTCGAAGGTCTCGGTGGTCACGCTGTCGTTGTACGACATCCGTTCGGGCGTGCAGATCAGTGCTTCGGAAGGCAATGCCTCGGCCACCAACTACGGTGCCGCCCTGGGCATGCTGGGTGGTGGCGCAGCCGGCGGCCTGGCGGGCTTCTCGCGCACGCCGGAAGGCAAGGCCACGGTGGCTGCCTTCATGGACGCCTACAACAACATGGTCATCTCGCTGCGCAACTACAAGGCGCAACAGGTCAAGGGCGGCCTGGGCCGCGGTGGCGTGCTGAAGGTGGGTGACTGACCTTCGGACGCCTGAATAAAAAGGCCGTGTACCGAACCGCCCGAAGGCGGCCAGGTACACGGCCTTTGTGTTGCCAGTGGCAGGAAGCGGGCCCGGGGATGCCGGGGCAGCAGAGAGGTTTCTGCTGCCTGGGTGCCTGACGGGCCCGTTTCCGGGCCGGGCGGGACTTACATGTCCATGCCCATGCCGCCCATGCCACCCATACCGCCCATGCCACCCATCGGGGAGGCCGGCTTGTCTTCCGGGGCCTCGGAGATCAGGGCGTCGGTGGTCAGCAGCAGGCCAGCGATGGAGGCGGCGTTCTGCAGCGCGGTGCGGGTCACCTTGGTGGGGTCGACCACGCCCATTTCCACCAGGTCGCCGTACTCGCCGTTAGCGGCGTTGTAGCCGAAGTTGCCCTTGCCCTCGGCCACTTTGGCCACGATGACGCTGGCTTCTTCACCGGCGTTGGTGACGATCTGACGCAGCGGCTCTTCGACGGCGCGCAGAACGATCTTGATGCCGGCTTCCTGGTCGGGGTTGCTGCCCTCGATCTTGGCGGCAGCCTTGGCACGCAGCAGGGCAACGCCACCGCCGGGCACCACGCCTTCCTCGACGGCAGCACGGGTGGCGTGCAGCGCGTCTTCCACGCGGGCTTTCTTCTCTTTCATTTCCACTTCGGTGGCAGCACCGACGCGGATCACGGCCACACCACCGGCCAGCTTGGCGACACGCTCCTGCAGCTTCTCGCGGTCATAGTCGCTGGTGGCTTCCTCGATCTGGGCACGGATGGCCTTGACGCGGTTCTCGATGGCCTTGGCATCGCCGGAGCCGTCGATGATGGTGGTGTTTTCCTTGGCCACTTCGACGCGGGCAGCGCTGCCCAGCTCTTCGATGGTGGCTTTTTCCAGCGACATGCCGGTCTCTTCCGAGATGACGACGCCGCCGGTCAGGATGGCCATGTCTTCCAGCATGGCCTTGCGACGGTCACCGAAGCCCGGGGCCTTGACGGCGACGGTCTTCAGGATGCCGCGGATGTTGTTGACGACCAGGGTGGCCAGGGCCTCGCCCTCAATGTCTTCAGCCACGATCAGCAGCGGACGGCTGGCCTTGGCAACCTGCTCCAGCACCGGCAGCAGATCACGGATGTTGCTGATCTTCTTGTCGCACAGCAGGATGAACGGGCTTTCCAGCACGGCAACCTGGCGATCCGGGTTGTTGATGAAGTAGGGCGACAGGTAGCCACGGTCGAACTGCATGCCCTCGACCACGTCCAGCTCGTTGCTCAGCGACTTGCCGTCCTCGACGGTGATGACGCCTTCCTTGCCAACCTTCTCCATGGCGTCGGCGATGATCTGGCCGATCTCTTCGTCGCTGTTGGCCGAGATGGTGCCGACCTGAGCGATTTCCTTGCTGGTGGTGGTGGGCTTGGACTGCTTCTTCAGCTGCTCGATCAGGGCGGCGACGGCCTTGTCGATGCCACGCTTCAGGTCCATCGGGTTCATGCCGGCGGCCACGTACTTCATGCCTTCGCGGACGATGGCCTGGGCCAGCACGGTGGCGGTGGTGGTGCCGTCACCGGCGTTGTCGCTGGTGCGCGAAGCCACTTCCTTGACCAGCTGGGCGCCCATGTTGGCCTGCTTGTCCTTCAGCTCGACTTCCTTGGCCACCGAGACACCGTCCTTGGTGACGGTGGGGGCGCCGAAGGAACGCTCCAGCACCACGTTGCGGCCCTTGGGACCGAGGGTGACCTTGACGGCGTTGGCCAGGATGTTGACGCCTTCAACCAGCTTGGCACGGGCTTCGTCGCCGAAATTGACTTGTTTTGCTGCCATGTGTGGAAACTCCTGAGTTCTTTGAATTCTGTCGGACGGGGGTCAGTCTTACTGGACCACGGCCATGATGTCTTCTTCGCGCATCACCAGCAGCTCCTCGCCGTCGACCTTGACGGTCTGGCCGGAGTACTTGCCGAAGAGCACCTTGTCGCCGACCTTGACGGCCAGCGGACGGACCTTGCCGTCATCACCGATCTTGCCGTCGCCGACGGCCAGCACTTCACCCTGGTCGGGTTTCTCGGCGGCGTTTTCCGGCAGCACGATGCCGGAAGCGGTCTTGCGCTCGTTGTCGAGGCGCTTGATGATGACGCGGTCGTGCAGGGGGCGCAGTTTCATTCAGTTAACTCCTGAACAAGGATGAAAAGGGTTGGATGGTTTGTCCCGAAGGGGGGCGGTCCTGGCCATGGGCGGCTGCCGGGTGGATCGGGCCGCTTTCCCGGGCCAGGAGGCACCGGTCGGGACGGGATGTCATCGAAGCTGGGGACGGCCAGCCAGAAGACAAGAGCCGAAAGCAAAATTTTTTTGCCGATCCTGGCACTCGTGGCAGGAGAGTGCTAACGCGCAATGATAGACAAGGCGACACGGCCGATGCAAGCCGATGGACGGCGGAAAGCGCCATGGGCGGGGTCGTGTCATCCGGATGGGGCGAACACCCGGTCGGAATGTTGCGTCGCTGGCCGGCGGCGGCCGTTTCGTCGGGGCGGGCCGCTCGTTCGTCCCGCCATGGCGCATCGCGCGGCCTGCACGGCGCACCATGCCCACTTTGCACATTCCTGTGGCAGGGGCGGGACGGTGATGGGTGAGGGGCGGAGGCCGGGCAGTGGTGGCAAGGACCATCGAGGACAGGGCGGGGGGCCGCGCCTGAAGGGTGGCGTGCTGGCGGCCGGGCTGCTGCTGGCGACCGGGGCACTGGCTGCAACGACGACTTCATCAACTGCGGGGGCTTCTCGCGCGTCGGGCGGCATCGCCCTGTCGGCCTCGAAGCCCTCGGAGCGTGCAGATGCAGGGGCCCAGGCCATCGCCGGAAAGGCAGTGGCCGGACAGGGGCCGCAACGGCTCACAGGCGGAGCCATTCCGCTGACGGCCCTGAAAGGGGTGGCGGCACCCCGTGAAGGCCTTCAGGTCGCTGCGGCCACACGTTCCGCGACAGGGGCTGCTTCGGCCGGAAGCATGACCGATGCGATGCAGGTCGCGTTGCTGGACTGGCCCCGTACCGATACCGGTGGGCGTGCTTCCATTTCGGGCGAGGCGATGACGGCACTGGCCGTGCAGCAGCTGCTTCGTGCGGGCATTGCCGAGGCGGACTTCGGCATGGCCATTGTGCCGCTGAAGGGGGCCGGGGCATCTCCGGTTCCGCCAGCAGGGGCTTCATGGACCCCGGCAGCACCCATCGAGCATCGGACGACCGAGGGAGGCGCGGGATGGCAGCACGCGGGTGTCGGCGTTCGGGATGGCCGTGTATTGACCGAGGGGCGCTCATGGCCGAACCGCCCGGAAGCCGATGGAGCGTTGGCAGAACAGGCATCGGATGAGCCGATGCTGCGCGTGATGCATCAGGCCGAGCGGCCGTTCAACCCAGCTTCCACGATGAAGCTGGTGACGACCCATGCGGCGCTGTCGATGCTGGGACCGAACTATCGCTGGACGACGCGCTTCCTCACTACAGGCCCGATTCGGGACGGGGTGCTGCAGGGCGACCTGATCCTGCAGGGCGGCGGCGACCCGCATCTGGTGATCGAGGATCTGCATGCGCTGATGGCGGACCTGCGGGCGCAGGGGCTGACGACGATTCGCGGCGACCTGGTGGTGGATGATGCACGCTTTGCGGTGGGGCCGGCCGATGGGGAAGCTTTTGACGGCGATGCCTCGCAGGCCTACAACGTGCGGCCGTGGGCGGCCCTGACCAATTTCAAGGCCAGCAAGCTGGTCATCGACCCGAAGAAGCGCCAGCTGGCGCTGGAGCCGCCGCTGGCCGACGTGCAGCTGCGCTATGACGTGAAGGTGCTCAAGGGACGCTGTCGGACCGGGGGCACACGGCTGGGCGTGCAGGACGGTGCGACGGCTGCCGGGCGCCCGGTGGTGTCGGTGAACGGCACCCAGGTGCGCGCCTGCGGGTCGCAGCAGTTCTATGCTGCCATGCTGGATCACCAGCAGTTCCTGCACGGCATCTTCAAGGCGGCCTGGAAGGATATGGGCGGTCAGTTCACGGGGCGCACGCGCATCCAGCCGGGGGCGGCGGCGCGTGGTCGCCCACTCTATGCCTGGCAGTCCACGCTGGACCTGGGTGAGGTGGTGCATCACATCAACAAGTTCAGCAACAACGTGATGACGCGGATGTTGCTGCTGGAAATGGCAGCGGCCAGCGGGCAGGGCGCGCTGCCCCCGGATCGTGCCGGCCAGTGGCTGCACCAGTGGTATCGCGGCCAGGGGCTGGCGCTGCCGTCGCTGGTGATGGAAAACGGCTCCGGGCTGTCACGGCAGGCGCGCATCTCGGCCGGTGACATGGTGGCATTGCTGGCCCGTGCGGCTGGCAGTCCCACGGCGCCCTGGTTCGAGGCTTCGCTGCCGGTGGTGGGCATTGATGGCACGATGAAGACGCGGCTGCGGATGGATCCGGTGGCGGGTCAGGCGCAGATCAAGACCGGCACGCTGCAGAACGTGCGGGCCATCGCCGGCTACGTGACGGCGGCCTCAGGCAGGCGCTACGCGCTGTCGCTGATGATCAACGGCAAGTACCCGGCCGAGCGTGCGCTGCATGCGCAGGACGAGCTGCTGCGGTGGGTGTATCGGCACGGGTGAATCCCGTCCGTCTGTCGCATCTTTCCGGATGCTCATGCAGCGGCATCCGGTGACAAGCAGCGGCATCCGGCATTTCATGACGTGCGACGCCCCATGGTCATGAAAGGGCAATTTCTCCGGCAGGACAGCTTCGAACGCTACCATGCAGCGGTATTCGATGGCTTTTCTCTGGAGGGATGCATGAAGAAAGAAGAAAGGGTCCAGCGCATGAAGCGTCGCCTGATTGGTCTGGAGGGACCGCTGGATGAGGCGCAGTGGCATGAGGTGGATCGCGTCCTGTCCGGCACGGCTGCGTACACTTTCTCCATGACTTCCCTGCTGTTGCTGCTCAGCCTGATCTGGGACGCCTATTCGCATCAGCGCGTGACGGCCTCGTTCGGATCGATGGCGCTTTTTGTCCTGCTGATGGGTCAGAGCCTGTTTGCATGGTGGGGCATCCGCGGAAACAAGGCATTGCGCCAGTCGCCCTTGTCGGCGGACGAGCATTCCAAACGTCTGCGCACCTTGAAGAAGCAGTCGATCCTGAGCGGTGCAGGCTGGGGCGTGACGATGATCGTGCTGGTGCAGGGGGCCCTTCCCTGGGCCGCGGGCATGCCGCCCAAGGTGAATGTCCTCTCCGTCGTGATCTGGCTGGTGGGAGGCGCTTTCTTTGGCGGCATGATGTATCTGATTGGCCGGCGCAAGCTGGGGCAAGCGCAGGCAGGGTGAAGGATTTGCCAGCCTGATCCTTCAATGCCAGACAGGAGAACATCATGAAAACCTTGATCATCAACGCCCATCCTGACCCGCACGCTGCCGAGGCCGTTACCAACCGCATGGTGCGGCATCTCGTGGCCAGGCTGCCCGCGGGAAGCACGGAAATCGTCAATCTGGCGGAAACCGATATCCAGCCGCTGGACAAGGACATGCTGGATGCGATCGTCCATGCTGTGTTTCAACGGCAGCAACCCGATTCCGGGCAGCGTGCGTTGCTGGCGCGTTCCGGTGAGGTGATTGCGCAAGTGAAATCCGCGCCGCGCCTGGTCATTGCCTATCCGCTGTACAACCTGGGCATTCCCGCCCGTCTGAAGGATTGGCTGGACAACATCGTCATGGCGGGGCAGACCTTTCAATATGACGAAAGCGGTACCCCGAAGGGGCTGATGGGGGCCCACAAGGTGCTGCTCCTGCAAGCCAGCGGCAGCGTGTACAGCACCGGTCCGATGGCGCAGATGGAGTTCAGCGTTTCCTACCTGCAGACCCTGCTTGGTGGTCTCCTGGGATTTGCCAGTGTGGACGCCGTCCGTGCCGAAGGCACGGCGCTGCCTGCGGGGCCGGAGGCTGCCGTGCAGCGTGCGCTGGCCGAGATCGATGCCCGGCTTGAGGGATTCCTGGCGGATTAGAGGGCGCCAGACGGGGCGATGCTGGGGGCTCTGAACGTGCGGAGGGCGTCAGGTTGTCAGCGCAGCTACCGTGTTGAATACCATGGACTTCAATCGTCGAAGAAGGTTCGGCGCAGCCAGTTGGCAAAGGTCTTTGCCATTGGTAGATCGGTATTCAGGTACTTGGCGCTGATAGCTTGGCCATAGGGCTTGCCGGGCTCGTCCTGCCAGGCCAGCCAGGTGTGCATCAGAGCTTTGGGACGGCGGGGCGATGTAAAGTGTGTTTTCGGCAGGTTGTTGAGTGTCTGCTCCGCATAGGGCAATAACGGATCGCCTTCGGGTACCAGGAATTTCAGGAAATCCTCCAGCGTTCCGTTGAGCTGGTTGTCGGGCATGATCCAGATGCCAATGCGAGGCAGTGGCAGTGGGTTGGTGTCGTCAAGAGGTGAGACGTCTCTATCTCCTGGTTGCGGTGGCTGAGTTTCCTTTTGCGGAGGCGGAATGACGGTGCCAGCAGGATCCGGATGCTCGGGTAGATCAGCGTAGCCGATCTGATGGAGCGTGCGGATGATGGATTGCCAGCTGCTACCCAGATTATCGTCCGCGTCGACGAGAACGCCAAGGGCGGTCAGCTCCTCGCCCCGGCTTTCCAGATAGTTGGGCAAAGCTTTCAGAAGCGCTTCCTTGCCACGGGGTGGTTCCTTGTCAGTGGGGTGGAGGTTGTGTTTGAAGCGGACCTTGTCGATGCGGCCGATCTGCATTCGGCCGCAGATGTTTTTGACGACATGCTCGTCATCTGGGCCTTCGACCAGCAAGAGGGTTGACGGGGGCGTGTTCATGGTCAACGCACCTCGATGTCGTTGTCTGCGACGAACTGCAGCTTGTCTTCCGAGAAGACTGTGGGCAGGACCCAGTCATCCTTTCGGGTGAGGCGGATCAGCCGGCCTTCGGCTGGGCTTTGTGCCGCCGCTTGCTGGAAGGCCAGCACGCAGTCGCGACTGTGTGTGGTGGCAAAAACCTGCACGTCCAGTTTCTGGGCCAGCTGGAAGATGGTCTTCCAGACCAGCGGTTGCACCGAGTAGTGCAGGCCGTTCTCGATCTCGTCGATCAGCAGGATGCCATTGCGGGCGTTGCACAACGACAGGATGATGCCGAACACGCGGTTGATGCCGTCGCCGTAGGAGCGGAGCGGCACGCGGGACGCAAAGCGCTTGCTCCGGACGATGGCCGTTCGGCCGCTGCTGCGGCTGTCACCGCCGATCATCGATACGGCCTGGATGTCGGGGGACACCAGCTGAAGCGCCTTGAGGACTTCTTCCTGAATGTCGGTGAGTTCGATTTCATCCCAGAGCACGCCCAGCTGGCCGGTATTTCCCGCGTTGGACGTGTCGAGATGGATGAAGCGGGCCAGATCGGAGGGGCTGGCACTGAACGGGCTTACCCTTCTGCTCCACGAAGCGGGGCGGGCCAGGATGGGCAGCGGGACATTCCGGACTTTCTCTCCGGCCTGTATGGACAGGGCTGGGATACCGTCCATGGCATCGGTCTCGGCTGATGGAATATCCTCTCCATGATCAAGCTCAGGTCTTCTTTCTGAAACCGCGCGTCTGCGTGAAGTCCACGAGGTGCTGATGATCAGCTTCGATGATTCAGCTGGGAGCCTGCCATGGGCCTGGATCGAAAAGGTTGGTGATTCATCCAGATCGAGTATGTCCGGAAAGCCGAGGAAGAGACTGCGGATCAGGTTGAAGTCTTCCCGTTCCTCAAGGTCTCTGTAGTTTGTGCCAGCCGGGATTTCCTCCCGATACCGAAGGATGGTGTGAAGGGTTTCTGCGGCGCCGCCCGCTACCAGAATCCGGATGGCCTCCAGCACGGAAGACTTGCCCGTATTGTTCTTTCCGGTGATCAGGTTGACCTTACCGAATTCGGGGATTGTCAGGTCCCGGAAACCCCGGAAGCCACGGATTGTCAGGCTGTCGATGAGTTCTGTCATGGCTGTCACGATTCAGATATCCGCCCCATACGCCCGCACGGCCGCGACCAGTTCCTGGATGTAGGTGTCGTGGATGTGGTGGGCGGTCAGGGCCTGGTCCAGTTCCAGCAGGTAGTCGATATTGTGACCCAGATGGCCGCTGGCGGTGGCGATGAGGGGGGCGACGGTGCTGACCGAGGTGTCGTGCTCGTAGGCGGGCGTGCAGGGTTCCATCACGAAGACGATGGTCTGCACGAGGCGGCCGTCGGCCAGGCGGACTTCCTGCCACAGTGGCTCGTAGGTGCCGCCGATCATTTCGCGCATCCAGACCAGCATCAGTTCGTCACGCAGTTCTTCTTCGCGGATGCGGAAGGCGATGCCGGTGGTGGGGTGGGCCGTGCTGGGGGCGCGGGCCAGCGCCAGCATGCGGCCCGGGTGTTCGGGGGTGCCACGCCCGGCCAGCAGGCGCATGCAGAAGCTGCGGCGCCAGCCGCGCAGCGTGGCCAGCTGCTGTTCGGCCACGTGAATGAGCGGGTTCCAGATGAGCGAACCGTAGGCGAAGACCCAGACGGGCGCCTCGGGATCGGGGCGCTCGGCCAGCGTCTTCTCCAGTGAATCGCTGATCTGCTCCCGACTCCACCATTTCTGGCGAGGGGTGTCGACAAAGGAGCGCAGATAGTCGCCGCTCTGCAGGAATTCACGGGTAAGGACGGTGGGGCGGGGCTTGTGCATGGGCCGGGAGCGCTGACAGGTAAACCCGCTAGGGTAACACCGCCCGGAGGCGGTGCCTTCAATGCCGACCCTTTCAGTATCCCAGGGTCTGCCCGTCCGGATTGCGTGGATCGGAGTAGCCCCACAGCTCGCCACCCTGCGCCTGGATGGTCTGCGTGCGGCCCATGGCGGCCTTCTCGACGACCTTCTGGCCGCGCTGGCGCAGCAGCTCGGTAGTGTCGACGGGGAAGCCGCGTTCCACTCGCAGCTCGTCCGGTGTCCACTGGTGGTGGAAGCGGGGGGCCGCCGCGGCCTCGGCCGGGTTCATGCCGTGGTCAATGGCATTGCTGACGGTCTGCAGCACGGTGGTGATGATGCGGGCGCCGCCCGGGCTGCCGGTCACCAGCCAGGGCTTGCCGTCCTTCAGCACGAAGGTGGGCGTCATGGACGACAGCGGACGCTTGCGCGGGCCGACGGCGTTGGCTTCGCCGCCCACCAGGCCGTAGGCGTTGGGCACGCCAGGCTTGACGGAGAAGTCATCCATCTCGTTGTTGAGCAGGATGCCGGTGCCCGGGGCGACGATGCCGGTGCCGAAGTTGGTGTTGAGGGTGTAGGTGACGGCCACGGCGTTGCCCCGGGCGTCCATCACCGAGTAGTGGGTGGTCTGGTCGCTTTCATAGGGCTGGGGCCGGCCGGGCTTGATGTCCTTGGCTGGCTTGGCATGGGCCGGGTCGATCTGGCTGCGCAGCAGAGCGGCGTACTCGCGCGAGACGAGGCCGGTCTGCGGGATCTTCACGTAGTCCGGATCGCCCAGGTACTCGGCACGGTCGGCATAGGCCAGCTTCATGGCTTCGGCCATGTGGTGGACGGTCTGGGCGCTGTTCTGGCCCCAGTTGCCGATCGGCCAGCCTTCCATGATGTTGAGGATCTGCACCAGGTGGATGCCGCCTGAGGACGGGGGCGGCATGGTGACGATCTCATACTGGCGATAGCTGCCGCGCACGGGCTTGCGCTCCACCGGCTTGTAGCCCTGCAGGTCGGCGGCGGTGATCAGCCCCCGGTGTGCCTGGCTATCGGCCACGATCTTTCTTCCGATGGGGCCTCGATAGAAGGCATCGGCCCCCTGCAGGGCGATGAGCTTCAGCGAGCTGGCCAGATCCTTCTGCACCAGCCGATCGCCTGCCTTGAGCGGTGCGCCGTTTCTCCAGAAGATGGCGCGGGTGGCGGGCCACCGGCCCATCGTGTCGGCCTCGGTCTTCAGCGCGCGGGCCAGCGTCGGGCTGACCGGATAGCCTTTCTCGGCCAGCTCGATGGCGGGGGCCATCACCTTGGCCAGCGAGAGCCTGCCCCATTTCTTCTGGGCATGGGTCAGACCGGCCACGGTGCCGGGCACGCCCACGGCGGCATGGGTGTAGAGCGACTTGCCGTCGATGACGTTGCCCTTGGCGTCCTGGAAGGTGGTGCGGGTGGCTGACGCGGGTGCGGTTTCGCGGAAGTCCAGCGCCACGTACTGGCCGGAACGGGCGTCATGCACCATCATGAAGCCGCCACCGCCGAGGTTGCCGGCATTGGGCAGCACCACGGCCAGGGCGAAGCCCACCGCCACGGCGGCATCAATGGCGTTGCCCCCGGCCTTCAGGATGTCGACCCCCACCTGGCTGGCCAGTGCCTGTTCACTGGCCACCATGCCGTGACGGGCCACCACCGGATGAAAGATGTCCTTCTGTGAGTCGTAGCGTGCGGCGGCCGCCTGGGTCAGCTGCGAGCTTCTGACGGCGATGTCGGGCGAGGTCAGCCGGTCGGTCTGCGCCTTGCTGAGCGGCCCGGGGATGGTGCACGCGGCCAGCGACAGGGCAATGAACAGACCCAGGGCGGCACGAGGGATGGCGGTGCGTGATGCGCCGGCCGGCGTGACCGACGGATCAAGGGGGGCGGCCCGACGGGCATCACCCGTGGGGAACGACGAATGGGGGGCGCGCAGGCGCATGGCGACTCTCCTGGAACTGAAAGGCGCTGGCACGGCGCACGGCTGCCCGCCTGGCATCGCCGGCAGGGTGGGAAGCCGCGGTACCGGGCGGCAACGGGACTGTCTCTATCTAGTATTGGGTGGGGATTTGTATCAGTTTATCCGGTTTGGTTTCAGAGCGTGAAACTTTTCCGGGCTGACGATGGGGAATCCCCGCCAACTCTCGCCTCCCACCAGGGAATTCCTACCGCCTTTCAGCCGATCCCCAGCTCCCGCCAGATGGCATCCACCCGTTTCTTCACGCTGGCCGGCATGGTGATGGGGGTGCCCCATTCGCGGGTGGTCTCGCCAGGCCACTTGTTGGTGGCATCGATGCCCATCTTCGAGCCCAGGCCGCTGACGGGCGAGGCGAAGTCCAGGTAGTCGATGGGCGTGTTCTCGACAAGGGTCAGGTCGCGGGCCGGGTCGACGCGGGTGGTCATGGCCCAGATGACTTCCTGCCAGTTGCGGATGTCCACATCGTCGTCCACCACGATGATGAACTTGGTGTACATGAACTGGCGCAGGAAGCTCCAGATGCCGAACATGACGCGCTTGGCGTGGCCGGCGTAGGCCTTCTTCATGGACACGACCGCCAGCCTGTACGAGCAGCCCTCGGGCGGCAGGTAGAAGTCGACGATTTCAGGGAACTGCCGGGTGAGCAGGGGCACGAACACTTCGTTGAGGGCCACGCCCAGCACGGCCGGCTCGTCGGGCGGCTTGCCGGTGTAGGTGGAGTGGTAGATGGCGTTCCGGCGGTGGGTGATGCGGTCGATGGTGAAGACGGGGAACCAGTCCTTCTCGTTGTAGTAGCCGGTGTGGTCGCCGTAGGGGCCTTCCAGGGCCATCTCGTAGCCGGTGAGCGCGGCGGGCGGCAGCGGCCCCTGCCAGCCCAGGCGGCGGGCGTGGGCCAGGGTCTTCTCGCCGTCGGGGTCGGGGTAGAGGTGGCCTTCCAGCACGATCTCGGCGGTGGCGGGCACGTTCAGTTCGGTGCCGGGCACCCTGACCAGTTCGGTGCGGGCGCCGCGCAGCAGGCCGGCGAACTGGTATTCGGACAGCGAGTCGGGCACCGGGGTGACGGCGCCCAGGATGGTGGCCGGGTCGGCGCCCAGCACGGTGGCGACAGGGAAGGGCGTGCCGGGGAACTGCCGGCGGTGCTCCTGGAAGTCCAGCGCACCGCCCCGGTGGGCCAGCCAGCGCATGATGGTCTTGTTGCGGCCGATGACCTGCTGGCGGTAGATGCCCAGGTTCTGGCGCGGCTTGCCGGGGCCGCGTGTCACCACCAGGCCCCAGGTGATCAGCGGGGCGGCGTCGCCCGGCCAGCAATGCTGGATGGGTAGCGCGTCCAGGTCCACGCTGTCGGCGGGAATCTCGACTTCGCGGCAGGGGCCGCTGGTGCTCACCTTGGGCGCCATGTTCATGACCTGGCGCAGGACGGGGAACTTCTCCCAGGCGTCCTTCAGGCCGCGTGGCGGCTCGGGCTCCTTCAGGTAGGCCAGCAGGCGGCCCACTTCACGCAGGGCGGCCACGGAATCCTCGCCCATGCCCAGGGCCACCCGTTCCGGGGTGCCGAAGAGGTTGGTGAGCACCGGAAAGCGCCAGCGCCGGCCTTCGGCCTCGGGGTTGCGGAACAGCAGTGCCGGGCCACCCTGGCGCAGCACCCGATCGGAGATTTCGGTCATTTCCAGGACGGGTGAGACCGACGCGTCGATGCGGCGCAGCTGGTCGCGGCCTTCCAGGTACTGCAGGAACTCCCGCAGGTCGGCATAGCGTAGGGGCATGGTTCGATCCTTTGTCGTTGCCTGCATTGTGTCACGGTGTGTCGATGGGCGGCAGCGGAAGGCCCCGACGCCGATGGCGTGGGGGGATGAGGCGTCAGGGCTGGGGGTGTCGACAGGCTTTGTGCAAGGTCAAATTGCACGTCTGAAGCGTGTTGGCAGCGAAAATGCTGTTAAAATGCGCAGTAATTGTTGCTAAAATGTTGTTTTTTACAAGTCAGGGTTTGCCGCCGGGCGGTGTTTCCCTGCCTTTCGCGGGTATTTTCTTGGGTCCTTGCCCCGTGCTGCCCCTTGCCGGCAGGGCGTCCCGTCGGGGGCGTTCCGCCTGAACGGCGGCGCCGGGCTGCAGCCCCTGCTGTCCGCGCACCCATCCTGTTGTCCATGCAGTGCCCACTGAACCAGGAGCCTTCACCATGCCAGCCTCGCCTGCCGTCCCCATTGCCGCCTCCGCACGGACGAACCCGTCTTCGTCCGCACGTCACGGGTCGGGTCGTTCCGTGGCCGGGCGTCTGTGGATGGCCATGGTGGCAGGTTCGGCCCTGATGTTCGGCGCGGTGCCATCGCTGGCCGAGGCTGCCGAGCCCGCCCCGGTGGTCGAGCGCACGCGTCCGGCTGAGCGCAGCGAGTCCAGTGGCGGCAGCCGCGAGGTGGTGTCGGCGGCGGCCGAGGCACGGGCTCCGGTCGAGATCCGGGAAGCCCAGCCGTCGAGTGCGACGGGTGAGGGCGCTGCCGTCAAGGTGTCGGCCTCGGAAGACGCCGGCCGCATCCATCGCACGGCCCAGGGCACGCGCAGCGCCACGAAGGCGGCGCAGAAACCGGCCAGTCGTGCGTCCGCGGGGCGTGCTTCCTCCCGGACCGCCGTGGGCGCGCAGCGCAGCAAGCGGCCGGTGCGTCCGGCCTCCCGCAGCGGCCTGCGCAAGATCGCGGATGCCTCACGCGAGGGCCCGTCGGTCCGCCTCACGCGCGCCGAGCGTGGCGTGGTGCAGCACATTGCCCGCAAGTACCGCGTGAGCGCAAGTTCCGTCGAGCAGTACATGGGCTATGCCCGCCAGTCGGGCAAGACCTATAACGTCGACCCCTATCTCATCATGGCCGTCATGGCCACCGAGTCCAGCTTCAACCCCCGAGCGCAAAGCCGCGTGGGCGCGCAGGGGCTCATGCAGGTGCACACCAGGATGCACAAGAAGCGCTTCAAGCCCTACGGCAGCACCGACACGGTCTGGGAGCCCAAGGTCAACATCCAGGTGGGCAGCAGCATCCTGTCCGACTACCTGAAGCGCTACGGCGGCAGCGAGCGCCGTGCCCTGAAGGCCTACGTGGGGGCCGCCCACATGTCGCATGATGGCGGCTATGGCAACAAGGTGCTGCGTCGCCGTGACGAGTTCGTCTCGGTGTCGGTGGCGGCGCGCAACAACGCCACCTCGCAGGCCATGGCATCGCAGGCCGATGGCGGCCGCAAGTCCGTCGACCTCTGATGCCGCAGAGCGCCTGGCCCGGCTGGTGCAGCGTCTGCGCCGGCTGGTTCGGGGCGAGCTGATTCTGGCGAGCGGCCATGGCCGCCTGCAGCCGCAGGATGAAACCGATGTGGCTACGGCGCTGGAGCTGGCGCGAGAGCTGGCCGTGCCCGTCAGGTTCGGGGCGTTCACCGGGGACCTTCTCGCATCGTCCGCAGGGCATGCAGATTCCTCACGACGCAGTCTGCCCGGCCTGCAGATTGACGCTTCCTCCCATCTCACTCGCGCTGCCCGCTTCGACGGTACACGCGGCATGATCGAGGTCCAGCCCGGTGTGCGGCTGGCCGATCTGAACCGCCTGCTGCAGCCGCACGGCTGGTGGCTTCCCTTCGAGACGCATCCGGAATCCGGGGCCACCCTGGGGGGGCTGGTGGGGCTGGATGCCGCCGCCGCGGCTCCGGCTTGGGGGACGCTGGCCGACCGGCTGCTGGGCATTGATGCCATTCTGGACGATGGCACCCGACAGCTGTTTGGCCCGTTTGGCGAGCGCTCTTCCGTCAGCCTGAACAGTGGCCGGGCAGGGCAGCTGGTTTCTTCCCTGTTCGGCATTGCGGCCGGCGTTCAGGCCGACATCGCCCGTCACTGGCCACCTGGCCAGCGCGTGCCGGACGGCTATCTGCTGGATGCTTTCCATCCCCGTCCGCAGCGTCCCTACACGCCTGATGGCTCCGTGAATCTGGCACATCTTCTGGCCGGATCGGCCGGTACGCTGGCCTGGTCGGCGCGCCTGCATCTGCGCCTGTTGCACCGTCCGGCAGTCTCGCGCTGGGCGCTGTTCCTGCAACCGTCGGCAGCGGCTGCGCTCACCCATGCGCCAGCCGTGCTGGCGTTGCAGCCCTCGGCCGCGCTGTTGCTGGATGCAGCGGATCTGCGACGCCTCGCCGGCTCGCGCCATCCGGACGATCAGGCCCTGTGCCGTTTGGCCGGTATCGGTCCAGGCATGTCGGGGCGCCCGGATGGAACGCAGCAGGGAGAGGCCGGGCCGGCCGCCTGGCTGGTGCGTTTTTCGGGCGAGGTGGGTGCCGATGTCCAGGCCGCCCACCGGCGTCTGACGGCGCTGCTCGACCCCCGACGGCAGGAAGGCGCCACAGGCCTGGCACTGCAGGCCGGTGGCGGGCTGCAATCGCATGGTCGTGCGGTGGCAGGGGATGTGCAGCCCGTCTGGCAGGTGCTGCTGGGTGAACGGGTTTCCCCGACGATTCCCCCTTCGGCCTGCATCATCCCGCTGCCGCCGCAGGACCCGGCCACCCTGGCCGGGCTGGTTTCTGCTCTGGATGAGCGCCTGGCCTCGCAGAGTGTGCATCCGTCATGGCGTGGGCAGGTAGCTGCTGGCGAGTTGCAGCTGGTGGTGCCGGAAGGGGCGGGACCACTGGCCCGCCAGACTCTGGCGGCTACCTTGCCGCCGCGCTGGACCCCGGCGCTTCAGCAGGCCTTTGCCGAGGTGCGCAGGCAGTTCGATCCGACGGGGATCCTGCTGGGTGGGCGTTGAACCACCCGGCTGGCCCGGGGCCGGGCCGTCCTGGGGCGTGTGTCGGTGAGGTACGGTGCGTACATGCGCCGACAGAGAATCCTCGCGGCAGTAGTCCATCCATTGCGTGGGGAGCCTATCCGTGGGCGATGGCAGGCTGCCGATGACATGCCGTCGCCAGCCATGGTCCATCCTGGATGGCACGTCGTTCGCAAGGGAAATGAATCCACGCTGATGGCGTAGCGCTCATAATGATCTTTCGATCGCGCAGGTGCTGCCGGGAACCTGCATCTTTCCGGATCATCGAGGCGCCAGGGTGGGGCAGGCCGGCGGGCCGCACGCCACCCGGTCCCCAGGGAGAGCACCATGAGCAAGACCACCATCATCTACGCCCACCCGTACGAGAAAAGCTTCAACCATGCCATTCTGGAGCGGGTGCAGGCGCTGCTGGATGCCAAGGGGCAGGCATACCAGCTGATCGACCTGTATGCCGATGGCTTCAATCCTGTCTTCACGAAGGAGGAGCTGGCCCTGTTCGCCGAGGGCAAGGCGCTGGATCCGCTGGTGCTGCAATACCAGGAGGCGCTCAAGGAGAGCAACCGCCTGATCTTCATCTTTCCCATCTGGTGGGCCAACATGCCGGCCATCGTCAAGGGATTCATCGATAAGGTGTTTCTGCGGACCTTTGCCTACATGGAGAACCGGGCTGGTCTGCTGGAGGGGCGGCTTGACATTGACGAGGCGCTGGTCATCAGCACCTCGGCGGCGCCTACCCTCTACCTGAAGTCTGTCTGTGGCAATTTCATCACCAAGGCCATGCTGGGCCACACGATGAAGGGCGTGGGCGCCCGTCGTCGGCGCTGGGTGAACTGCGGCAAGGCCAACCTGATCACGGACGAGAAGCGCAGGGCGTTCCTGGAGGATCTTGGGCGCTACATCTGAGGCGTCCGAGAACACGGGCGGCAGGAACCATCGGTGGCTGACCACTTCAGTGGGCAGGCTCGTCGCTTCGGCTTCATCGTCCCGGTTCTACCACCTGATCTTGCGGTCCTGCTGTTCTGGCTTCATGCCCCAGGGTGCCGGGGGAATCGGGAAAGAAAGTGCTGAATCGCGGCCGTTCCGTTTTCATGCTCCGGGGTTCCGGACCTGCCCGGGCGCATCCGCCCGCAACTGCCAGAAGATCCCTGCTGACCCGATCGTCAGCACGCCGACCGCCACGAAGGCGGCGCGGAAGGCCGGCAGTTCACTGGCGCCGGTGCCTGTGTCCAGCCAGCCGCTGAAGGCGTGCAGCAGTGCCGAGGCGCAGGTGATGCCCAGGCTCAGGCCCAGCATCTGCACCATCGAGAACAGGCTGTTGCCGCTGGCGGCGTGGGCGGCGTCCAGATCCTTCAGCGTCACGGTGTTCATGGCCGAGAACTGGGTGGAGCTGACGGCGCCGAAGAAAGCCAGCTGGGTGGTGCGCAGCCACAGCGGCTGGTCGGGCGTCATCAGGGCGAAGGCGGCGATCAGCACGCCCAGCAGCACGGTGTTGACCAGCAGCACCCGCCGGTAGCCGTAGCGGCTCACGATGTCGGAGACGGCGCGCTTGGCGCCGATGCTGGCCAGCGTCACTGGCAGCAGCATCATGCCGGCCTCGGCTGGCGAGAATCCCATGGCCAGCTGCAGCAGCAGCGGCAGCAGGTAGGGCATGGCGCCCGAGCCGATGCGTGCGAACAGGTTGCCCAGGATGCCCACGCGGTAGCTGGGCACGGTAAAGAGCGCCGGCGGAAACAGCGGGGCGGGGTGGCGCATGGCGTGCAGCCAGTAGGCCGTCAGCGCTGCCAGTCCGGCCACCATCAGCAGCACCACCAGCGTGCTGGCCCAGCCCAGACCGCCCAGTCCGTCCAGCGCCAGCGAGATGGCGATCATGGCCAGCACCAGCATGGCATAGCCGGCCAGGTCGAAGCGGCCGGCGTCGGCGCGCTTGAGGTTGGGCATGTAGCGCATCGTGGCCAGCGCGCCCACCAGGCCCACGGGCAGGTTGATGAGGAAGATCCAGTGCCATGAGGCGGTCTCCACCAGCCAGCCGCCCAGCGTCGGTCCGATCAGCGGGCCGATGAGTCCCGGGATGGCCACGAAGCTCATGGCCGACAGCAGTTCCTCGCGCGGGAAGTGCTGCAGGATCACCAGCCGGCCCACCGGCAGCAGCACGGCGGCCCCCAGGCCCTGCAGCACCCGGGCGGCAATCAGCTGCGACAGGTCATTGGAGAGTGCGCAGGCCGCCGAACCGGCCGAGAACAGCACGATGGCGCTCAGGAACACCCGCTGTGACCCGAAGCGGTCGGCCAGCCAGCCGCTGGCCGGGATCAGCGCCGCCATGGTCAGCATGTAGGCCACCACCACGGCCTGCAGGCGCAGCGGGCTCTCGCCCAGGCTGGTCGCCATGGCCGGCAGCGCCGTGTTGACGATGGTGCCGTCCAGCGTCTGCATGAAGAACCCCACCGCTACCAGCCACAGCAGGATGCGGGGAGAGGGGTGAGCGGCAGCGTCTGGCATGGGGTGACGTTCCTGGTGGTCGATGGGGCCCCGGTGATCCGTGCCCATTTTCAATGGGTGAACCGGAAAGAATACCGGCTATCGGAGGAGGCCGTCGCCCATTCCACGATGACAGGACGATGGCGCCGTGCCAGCGTCATGTGTTTCGGGGCTTCCCGCCGACCGAGGCCTGTCGTAGGATGACAGGATGAAAGCCTTTGTCACGTTCATTCGCACTCTGTTCAATTCGCAGGCCACATTGGCGGGTGGGCGCGCGTCGCAACCGCGCTTCTCGTCGCTGGTGCGGTGGCAGGGGCTGGCGCGGGCATTGTTGACGCTGCTGGCCGCCCTGCTGCTGGGCACGGGGCTGTCGGTCCTGCAGGCCTGCAACAGCCAACCGCAGCCTGCCGCGCAGCCGGAGGTGCGGACGTCCGGGCAGGCCTCTGGACACGCGACAGGACAGGCAGCAGGCCGGGCAGCAGGACAGGCAGCAGGACAGGCAGCAGGACACGCCGCGGACCGGGCAGCCGGTCGGGCATCAGAACGGGCGCAAGATCGGGCGCAAGATCGGGCATCGGAGCGCGCGTCCGACAGGGCATCCGGCGGGGCAGCTGACTGGACCCGCGACCGGGCGTCCGAGCGGGCAACTGACCGTAACCAGGACAGGGCATCGGGCAGGGCGTTCGATCGTGCTTCCGATCGGTCCTCCGACAGGGCATCCCGGCAGGGAGCCGACGGCATCGGTACTGTGGCCGTGGCGGATCTGCCGGACGAGGCGCGCCGCACTCTGGCGTTGATCCGTGAAGGCGGCCCATACCCCTACGAGAAGGACGGCACCGTCTTTGGCAACTACGAGCGCAAGCTGCCGCGCCAGCGCCGGGGCTACTACACCGAATACACGGTCAGGACACCGAGGGTCCGCTCACGTGGGGCGCGCCGCATCATTGCCGGTGGCCGGGATGGCCGACCCACCGAGTTCTATTACACGGACGACCACTACCAGACCTTCCGCAGGATCGAGTTCCCATGAGTGCACTGTCCAACATCCCCCGGCACGCGGTTCTGCCGCTGGGTGCCTATGACAAGAATGGTCTGGTGCGTGCCGCGCTGCAGACCGACCAGACCCTGCTGCAGTGCGACTGCGCGGCAGCCAATGACAAGGCGTCCGTGCTGGCTGCCCTGGGGGAGGGACTGAAACTGCCGGCCCATTACGGCCGCAATCTGGATGCACTCTACGATTGCCTGACTGACCTGAAGCCTTCGGATGAGGCTGACCGTCCCGGCTTCGTGCTGCTCATCGAGAACCTGCCCGATGCGACGCAGCTGTCGGCGGATGACCGCAGCACGCTGCTCGACGTGTTTCGGGACGCGGCCGACTTCTTCTATGACCATGAGACCGCGTTCCGGGTCTTCTACTCGGTACGCAAGCCGTAGTCAGCGACGACGGCTCAGCCCAGGCCTTGCCGCGGTCTGGCCGGGCTCAGGCGGGAGAGGTTCCAAGCGGGAGAGACCCCAAGTGGGACCCAACCCAGGCTGGACCCAACCCAGGTCAGGTCTAGCCCAGGTCGCCCAGCGTGGCCTGCAGCACCGTCAGCCCCACCAGCCCGGCGGTTTCGGTGCGCAGCACCCGCGGGCCCAGCAGTGCCGGCTGCCAGCCCTGGGTCAGCGCCTGCTCCACTTCCGTCTCGGCCAGTCCTGATTCCGGTCCGCACAGCAGCCAGGCCGTGGGGGCGCCGGCCTCGCTGGCCGTTGCATCACCTGGCTGGTTCTGATGATCCCCCGCAAGCGGTGCGCCAGCCCGGGCCGCCAGTGCGCCGGCCTGCGCCATCAGCGATGACTCGGCCAGCGGGCTCAGCACCCAGCGTCGCTCGTGGGCCCGTGGGGCGGGCAGGCTGGCCAGCCAGGTGCCCACGGGCTGGATGGGGGCGATCTCGGGCAGGCGGCTGCGCCCGCACTGCATGGCTGCCGCCACCACCAGCCGCTGCCAGTGCTGCACGCGCTTCTCGGCGCGTGCGCCGTCCAGCTTCACCACGCTGCGGGCCGACAGCAGCGGCACGATGTGGCTCACGCCCAGCTCCACGGCCTTCTCGATGGTCCAGTCCATCTTCTCGGCCGTGCTGAGGCATTGCGCCAGGCCCAGTCGCAGACGGGGCGGCGGCTCGGCGGGCAGGGCGGCCTGCAGCGTCACGGTCGCCGGCTTCGTGGAGGCGACCTGCGCACGCCAGCATCGTCCCTGTCCGTCGAAGACATCGATCTCGTCACCGATGCCGCGGCGCAACACCCGCAGCAGGTGGTGTGCGGCCGGCTCGTCCAGCGGCAGGGGATCGGACGGGACAGGGGGTGCGGGCCGGTCGGCCAGGGCTGGCAGATGGATTCGAGGGGTCATCAGATCAGGGAAGCAACTGTCGGGGAAGGCAGCGGCAGGCGACCGAATGATTCGTTGCCTGAATGTCACCAAGAAGGCTGGCGAATCTCCCCGGCACGCCACAGGGCCTTCCCCTGCAGACAATGCAAATAGCTGTTACATTGGCGTCCAGTATACTGTGCAGAGGTTCCTGGCGGCCCTGCCGGCATGCCCGGTCCGAAGGCGCCCAGCGTCGGGAGGAGAGACCCGGACATGGCATGGCAAACAGGCCAGGGCGCCAACGGCAGATTCCGGGCGGGCCGCCTGATTGAAAGTCCGTTTTTCATCGCATTTTCAGCTCAATTCGTCCCTTTCTGCCATGACCGACCACTCGTTTCCCACCGAAGCTCCTGCTACTGCCGAGCTGGATTTTTCCCCCGATGAAGCCGGGGGCGAGACGCTTCCCGCCACTGAACATGTGGGATGGTCCGATGGCGTCACCGAGGTGGACGACGTGACCCTGCCTGATGCCCAGAAGCCTGCCGAGGCCTTCGTTGCCACCGGCTGGCCTGCCTTCCCGTCGCCTGACACCGCCCGCCGCATGGCCAATGCCATCCGCGTGCTGTCCATGGACGCCATCGAGAAGGCCCGTTCCGGCCACCCCGGCATGCCCATGGGCATGGCCGACATCGCGGTGGCCCTGTGGGGCGCGCACTTCAAGCATGATCCTGCCCAGCCGGGCTGGTTCGACCGTGACCGCTTCGTGCTCTCCAACGGGCACGGCTCGATGCTGCTGTACTCGCTGCTGCATCTGACCGGCTACGATCTTTCCATCGACGACATCAAGGACTTCCGCCAGCTGCACTCCAGGACCCCGGGCCACCCCGAGGTGGGTGTCACGCCGGGCGTGGAGACCACCACCGGTCCGCTGGGGCAGGGGCTGGCCAACGCCGTGGGCATGGCCCTGGCCGAGAAGCTGCTGGCTGCCGAGTTCAACCGTCCCGGCCACGACATCGTCGATCACTTCACCTGGGTCTTTGCCGGCGACGGCTGCCTGATGGAGGGCGTCTCGCACGAGGCCTGCGCCCTGGCCGCCATCTGGCGCCTGTCCAAGCTCGTCATGCTCTATGACGACAACGGCATCTCCATCGACGGCGACGTCAAGGGCTGGTACCGCGAGAACGTGGCCGAGCGCTTTGCCGCCTATGGCTGGAACGTCATCGACGCGGTCGATGGCCACGACGCCTGGGCCGTGGCCCAGGCCATCGCGCAGGCGCGCGACTGGGGCGAGACCGGCCGTCCGGTCGTCGACGGCGAAGGCGTGGGCGAGCTGCGCTTTGCGCCCACCATCATCATCTGCAAGACCGTCATCGGCAAGGGGTCGCCCAACCGGGCCGGCACGGCCAAGGCCCACGGCGAATCGCTGGGCGCCGAGGAAATCGCCGCCACCCGCAAGGCCCTGGGCTGGTCCGAGCCGCCCTTCGAGATCCCGGCCGACCTGTACGCGGCCTGGGATGCCACTCAGGTGGGCGCCGAGCGCCATGCCCGCTGGCAGGACGCTTTTGATGCCTATGCCGCCCAGTTCCCCGAAGAGGCTGCCGAGCTGGAGCGCCGCATGCGCGGCGTGCTGCCGGCCGACTGGGAAGACATCATGGACAACCTGGTGATGGACACGGTGATGGAAGCCGACAACATCGCCACCCGTGCCGCCTCGCAGCGCGCGCTCAACTACCTGGGGCCGGCCCTGCCGGAACTGCTGGGCGGTTCGGCCGACCTCACCGGCAGCAACCTCACCGCCTGGAAGGGCGTCGAGATGCTGCGCCCGTCGGCGGACAATGACGCCGATCTCAACGGCGGACGCCACATCAACTACGGCGTGCGCGAGTTCGGCATGGCTGCCGTCATGAACGGCCTGGCCCTGCATGGCGGCTTCATTCCCTACGGCGGCACCTTCCTGGTGTTCTCCGACTACGCCCGCAACGCCCTGCGCGTGGCTGCGCTCAGCAAGCAGCGGGTCATCCACGTCTTCACGCACGACTCCATCGGCCTGGGTGAGGATGGTCCCACCCACCAGCCCGTCGAGACCGCCGCCTGCCTGCGCCTCATCCCCAACATGTCGGTCTGGCGTCCGGCGGATACGGTCGAGACCGCCATTGCCTGGCAGGCCGCCATCGAGAACGAGGAAGGTCCCACCTGCCTGCTGCTGTCGCGGCAGGGGCTGCCCTTCATCGAGCGCGAAGTGGTCGACATCGACGAGATCCGTCGTGGTGCCTACCTGGTGCATGCCCCGCGTGCCGCCAAGGCCGTGCTGATCGCCACCGGCTCCGAGGTGTCGCTGGCACTGGCTGCTGCGCGCCAGCTGGCCGATGAAGGCATTCGTGTCCGGGTGGTCTCCATGCCATCCACCACCACGTTCGACAGCCAGGACGTGGCTTACAAACGCCGTCTGTTGCCAGACGACCTTCCACGGATTGCCGTGGAAGCCGGTGTCACCGATTTCTGGTGGAAATACCGCCCTGCGGCGGTGGTCGGGATCGATCGCTTCGGCGAATCCGCTCCCGCATCGGTACTCAACCAGCATTTCGGCATGACTGCCGACAACGTTGCCGCCACCGTGCGGCAGGTGCTGGGGCTCTGATCCTTCAATACAAGAGGAAGAAAGAAATGACGATTCGCGTTGCAATCAATGGTTATGGCCGGATTGGCCGCAATGTGCTGCGTGCCCACTATGAAAGCGGCAAGAAGCACGACATCGAGATCGTCGCCATCAATGATCTCGGCAAGCCCGAAACCAATGCACACCTGACCCAGTACGACACCGCCCATGGCAAGTTCAACGGTGACGTCAAGGTCGAGGGCGATTACCTGGTCGTCAATGGCGACAAGATCAAGGTGCTGGCCGAGCGTGATCCCAGCAAACTGCCCTGGAAGGATCTGAACGTGGACGTGGTGCTGGAGTGCACCGGCCTGTTCACCTCCAAGGAAAAGGCCAGCGCCCACCTGGCCGGTGGTGCCAAGAAGGTCATCATCTCCGCCCCCGGCGGCAAGGATGTGGACGCCACCGTCGTCTATGGCGTCAACCAGGGCGTGCTGAAGGCTTCGGACACCGTCATCTCCAACGCCTCGTGCACCACCAACTGCCTGGCTCCGCTGGTCAAGCCGCTGCATGAAAAAATCGGCCTGCTCAACGGCCTGATGACCACCATCCACGCCTACACCAACGACCAGGTGCTGACCGACGTCTATCACTCCGATCTGCGTCGTGCCCGTTCGGCTACCCACTCCATGATCCCGACCAAGACCGGCGCTGCCGCTGCGGTCGGTCTGGTGCTGCCCGAGCTGAACGGCAAGCTGGACGGCTTTGCCGTGCGCGTGCCGACCATCAACGTCTCGCTGGTCGACCTGTCGTTCGTCGCCGCCCGCGACACCACGGTCGAGGAAGTCAACAAGATCCTGAAAGAGGCTTCCGAGTCCAAAGAGCTGAAAGGCATCCTGGACTACAACGACAAGCCGCTGGTCTCGATCGACTACAACCACAACCCGGCATCCTCCACCTTCGACAGCACCCTGACCAAGGTCAGCGGCCGTCTGGTGAAGGTCACCAGCTGGTACGACAACGAGTGGGGCTTCTCCAACCGGATGCTCGACACCACCGTGGCGCTGATGAACGCCAAGTGATCGGTGCATCACGGCACCCCGTCCGAAAGGGCAGGGTGCCTGGCTGCCGTCCCGTGTCGGCCTGACGGCGTCGGTGTCCTTGCCGCGTGCAGGACACGCCGGCGCCGCCCGGGCGGTGCGCCTCGGCAGCCTTGTGGCCCAGCCGGACTTTGGATCCTTCCGTGTCCACGGAAACCTGTTGGCCGGCCGCCACCCAGACATCTGTGCAGAGGCCCTGATGGCCCTGCCGACCGAATTCCCGGGTCAGTGAATGCCGCATCCTCCCATTGACTGGCCTGTCATGGAGAACACGATGAAATTCAAGCGACTGGCAGACCTCGACCTGAAAGGCAAGAAAGTCTTCATCCGCAGCGACTTCAACGTCCCGCTGGATGAGAACCGCAACATCACCGACGACACCCGCATCCGGGCTTCGGTGCCTGCCATCAAGGCCGCGCTGGACAAGGGCGCCGCCGTCATGGTCACCTCCCACCTGGGCCGTCCGAAAGAGGGCGAATTCAAGCCCGAGGACTCGCTGGCTCCTGTGGCCAAGCGCCTGGAGGAACTGCTGGGCCGCCCCGTGCGCCTGCAGGCCGACTACCTGGATGGCGGTTTCCCGCTGGCCCCGGGTGATGTGGTGGTGCTGGAAAACACCCGCTGCAACAAGGGCGAGAAGAAAGACGACGAAGCCCTGGCCAAGAAATACGCCGCCCTGTGCGACGTCTACGTGAACGACGCCTTCGGCACCGCTCACCGCGCCGAGGCCTCCACCCACGGCATCGCCCGCTTCGCCAAGGAAGCCGCTGCCGGCCCGCTGCTGGCCGCCGAGCTGGACGCCCTGGGCAAGGCCCTGCACAACCCGGCTCACCCGATGGTTGCCATCGTGGCTGGTTCCAAGGTCTCCACCAAGCTCACCATCCTCGACTCCCTGGCTGACAAGGTCGACCAGCTGATCGTGGGCGGCGGCATTGCCAACACCTTCATGCTGGCTGCCGGCCTGCCCATCGGCAAGTCCCTGGCCGAGCCCGACCTGGTGGGCGACGCCAAGAAGATCATCGAGAAGATGAAGGCCCGCGGCGCCGAAGTGCCCATCCCCGAAGATGTGGTGGTGGCCAAGACCTTCGCTGCGGACGCCCCAGCCACCGTCAAGGCGGCCAAGGACGTGGCCGAAGACGACATGATTCTGGACATTGGTCCCAAGACGGCTGCCAAGCTGGCCGAGCAGCTGAAGTCTGCTGGCACCATCGTCTGGAACGGCCCCGTCGGCGTGTTCGAGTTCGACGCCTTTGCCAAGGGCACCGAGACCCTGGCCCGCGCCATCGCAGCCTCCAAGGGCTTCTCGATCGCGGGCGGTGGTGACACCCTGGCCGCCATTGCCAAGTTCGGCATCACCGACCAGATCAGCTACATCTCCACCGGTGGTGGCGCCTTCCTGGAGTTCCTGGAAGGCCGCACCCTGCCGGCCGTGGCTGCCCTGGAAGCAGCTGCCGGTTGATGACCTGACCGGATCCGGCCTTCGTCCGGATCCGGGTCGTCACCACGGACAGGCCCTGCACCGCGCATGCGGATGCAGGGCCTTTCTGTTTTGTGCGTGAGGGAAGGGGCTTTAACGGGAGGCTTCTGAAGCGCTCATGCACTTGTCGGCTGCTTTCGTCCGCCGATCCTGCGTGCGGAAAAATGCCATATGTCCTCAAAACGCGGCATGTTAGTTTGCTCGCCATTGCAACTTCCACCCTTTTTTCTGGGGAGCCATCATGGGCAAGCAACACGCATTCGGCAGCAAACTGTCTCTGAGCCTGGCCGTGGCCGTCTCGGCTGTTCTTACCGCTTGTGGCGGTGGCGGCGGTGGCAGCAGCACGCCGACGACGCCGGTGGCACCGAACACGCCGGCAGCAACCACGCCTGCTGCCACAACCAACACGCCGGCTGCGACCACGCCTGCAGCCAACAACACCCAGCCGACGCTTTCGTCCAACCAGGCGATGTATGAGCAGCTGCGCACGCAGTGCCAGGTCGTGTCGTACACGAGTGAAGCGGGCTTCTATGCGTGTGCTGCCGGCACCTACGTCGGCAAGAATCTGAGGGACGGCCAGACGGTCTGCACGGTCCGGCTGACGCGGGATGGTGATGTGACGTACACCATGGGCAATGATGTGTATGCCTTCAAGCTGGCACAGCACTTCCTGTACTCGAAGACCGATCCGCTGGCGGGAGCAGAGTATCAGCATATCTGGGGTATGGCCATCAGCGCTGATAGTGCGGAGGATGCCAATGGGAAAGTTCATGGCTTCGAGCTGCGTCTGGATCCCCGAGCCGAAGTCGGTAAGAAGCCTGATCATCTCGATATCAAGCATAGCTTTGGCTCGTCATATTCTCCGGATCTTCAATCGACCTGCCGCGTTCCGCTCTGAGACGTGAGGCCGGATCATGGAGCGACATGATTCGGTAGTGAACTGATGGATGGCCACTGCCCGCTCTTCAGGCAGTGGCCATTTTCGAGTCTGATCGACATTCCCGCTTGTTTCTGTTTTCTGGAATGACCATGAACACTCAACTTGTATCCGGCAGCAAGCTTGCCCTGGCTCTGGCCATCTCGGCCGTTCTTGGCGCCTGTGGCGGTGGTGGCGGTGGCGACAGCAGCACGCCGGCCGCACCGGTTGCGACGAATGGCAGTGGCTCGACCACGACCAGCACGGCTGGCGGCACGACGACTGCGACCAACAGCACGCCGGCTGCAAGCGCGCCCGCCGCGACCGCGCCATCGGCACCGGCCACCACGCCGGCTGCAACGACGCCGGCCACGAACTCGCCTGTGGCGACTGCGCCGGCTGTGACGGCACCGTCCAACAATGCCCAGACGCCATCCCTGGTCAACCGGGCCATGTATGAGCAGATGCGTCGGGAGTGCCAGACGCCGTCCGGCCCATCCGACCTAGCAGTTGTCGCATGCGCTGCCGGTGTCTACGTGGGTAGGGATTTATGGGACGGTAAGGAATGCACGGTGAAGCTGGCGAAGGACGGGGAAGTGACCTTCACCGTGGGTGACAAGGTGCATGTCTTCAGGATGACGGAGACGGAGTATTTCGAGTACCGCTTCGTCAACTCATCTGCGGAAAGAGCTCCGTACTTGTTGGACGTTCATATCTCTGGTTACAGCGCCGAGGATGCAACCGAGAAGAGCCACGGCTTCATGCTGAATGTAAACCCCAAGGGTGATGGTTCGACACTGCCGGATAGCATTGAGATCGGATATAAGTATGGAGGCAAGATCTCGTCAGATGAGCTGGCGAGCTGCAAGATGCCGCTTTGACCCTGCCTAAGCCGGGTCATGAACGAGCATGATCTGGCCCGGCGTTGAATGAATGGCCGCTGCCCGTATCTCGGGTGGCGGCCGTTCGATATCCCCACCTGTTTCCGTTTTCCGAAATGACCATGAACACTCAACTTGTATCCGGCAGCAAGCTTGCCCTGGCTCTGGCCATCTCGGCCGTTCTTGGCGCCTGTGGCGGTGGTGGCGGTGGCGACAGCAGCACGCCGGCCGCACCGGTTGCGACGAACGGCAGTGGCTCGACCACGACCAGCACGGCTGGCGGCACGACGATCGCGACCAACAGCACGCCGGCTGCAAGCACGCCCGCCGCGACCGCGCCATCGACGCCGGCCACCACGCCGGCTGCAACGACACCGGCCACGAACTCGCCTGTTGCGACTGCACCGGCTGCGACAGCGCCGGCTCCGGCCAGCAATGCCCAGGGGGCAGCCTTGATCAACCGGGCCATGTATGAGCAGATGCGTCGGGATTGCACGCCGACGTTCCGCTCATTCGATCCTGCAACAGGCGCTGCATGTGCGGCTGGTGTCTTCGTGGGCAAGGATCTGTGGGACGGTACCACGGACTGTACGGTGAAGCTGGCCAAGGATGGGGAAGTGACCTTCACCGTGGGTGACAAGGTGCGTGTCTACAAGATGACGCAGCTTTTCCGGGCCGTCTATCTCGACCACTCCGATCAAGACTCGCCGTACTTGTTCAAGACCCATATCTCCGGTTACAGCGCCGATGATGCAGCCAAGAAGGTGCACGGCTTCATCATGAACGTGGATCCCACGAGCGATGGGGTGAACCTGCCGGCTGATTTCGAGATCATGTACACCTATGGTGACGTGCTCACGTCAGATGAGAGAACGATCTGCAAGTTTCCGGTCTGACCCTTCCCAGGCCGGGTCATGAAAACATGATTCGGCCCTGAGTTGAACGAACGGCCGCTGCCCGTGTGTCGGGTGGCGGCCATGGTCTTTCAAGGGCGTGTCGTCCGGGAAGTCCCGTATTTGCAGGTTTCAGCCGTCCGGCTGCTCGATGACATCGAGCCCTTGTCTCCGGTTTGGCGGGATGTATATACTATGTTTATACATCTGTTTTGGGGGCTGTTCCATGAGCACGACCTTGAATATCCGGCACTGGGGAAATAGCCTGGGTGTGCGTCTGCCTGCCAGCATTGCACGGGCGGCAGGCCTGTCGGTCGATCAGCAGGTCGAGGTGGCTGTCGAAGGCGACAGGATCGTGTTGACGCCTGTTCGGAACCGGACGTTGACACTGGAAGAGCGCCTGGCGCGCTTCGACCCTGACCGGCATGGTGGGGAAGCCATGTCTGTCTCGGAGCCTCTGGGAAACGAGCGTTTCTGATATGGCGACGAAGCGTGACGCCGCCTGGGTTCCGGATCGGCAGGACATCATCTGGATCGACTGCAACCCGCAGAAGGGACGGGAGATGCGGGACGTTCATCCCTTCCTGGTTCTGTCCCCACGCACGTTCAACGATCGCACCTCTCTGGTCATTGGCCTGCCCATGACGACGGCGCCGTATAACGCGGATAACCCGTTTGCCGTCATTGCAGGCGTGGCATCCGGGCGAAAGTCCGGACAGACCAGTTATGTCCTCTGTCATCAGCCCAAGTCGTTTGACTGGCGCCAGCGCCAGGCGTCACCCCATCCCTTGCAGAAGCTGGATGACGCACCGTTTGCGGAAGTGCTGATGGTGTTGAACCAGTTGCTGCAGTTGGGATAGCGGGGGGTGAGTTCCAGAGGTCCGTTTTTGGCGTTCCTGGATCCGGACCCGAGTTGAACGAATGGCCGCTGCCCGTGTGTCGGGCGGCGGCCATGGTCTTTCAAAGGGGGCTTCCTGTTCTTTCGGCTTATGCCTGTGCAGGCAATGATGGGGCGCCATCGGCCAGCTCGTCCCAGTAGCTTTCGTCGAGGTCCTTGATGGCAAATTCGTCCCGGATCTCCACGCCCAGTCCATACTGGTACATGTATTCGGCAAGCTGCATGCCGTCGATGAGAACAATGGTGACATTCGCCAGCGATCTTGCGTAGTCGATGGCGTCCCTGGTGAATTTCGAGGTGGTGATGAAGACACCTTTCGTGGAGCGGTTTCCCTGCAGCGCACCTGCGAAGGCCTGGACGTCAGGACGTCCGATGGACTGATCGCGTTGGTAACGCTTGGCCTGGATGCTGATCCTGCCCAGGCCAAGGACATCTTCCCGGATCTCGCCGTCGATACCACCGTCCCGGCTGAGCTGGGTGGTGCGTCCGGCATCCCTGAGCTGTCGACCATAGCCCATCTTCTGCAGGAGCTGGACAACGACCCTTTCGAAGCTTTCGGGGGTCTTCGAAAGGATCATGTCGATGATCTCTTCGTACTTGGTGCGTTTGTAGATTGAGAAGAGCTCGTAGATCTGGTCTTTTGGCGTCTTGCCGCTTGTGTCCTGCTTGCTGATCAGGGCGGGCAATGCCTTTTCAGGCTGCGTGACGTCTCCATCGCTCTGTTCGAGCAGTTTTCTTTCAGAGACCCGCTTCCGGACCAGGGCCTTGATCTTGTCGTTGGACGCGTTCACCAGGGACTTGCCTTCTTCGGTGATGGCGTATTTGCCGCGTCCAGGACGCTGCAGCAGTCCGGCCATGGAAAGATAGCTCAGCGCCCAGGAAATGCGGTCGACAAAGATGGAAACCTCTCGGGTTTCGTAGGTCTCGGTCCGGTCTTCTTTGCTGACGTTCAGGCGCTCGGCCAGAGGAAGGATCAGGGACGACTTTTCACGGGGTGCGCCATCCTCCATCAGCGAGAGGAGGGCAACAAGCATGTCGTCATATCGGGGGATGGCCATTTCGTCTCTTCTTGTTGTGGAAGACTGGCCATGATGGATGGCGGAGCCTGGATGATCAATAGCCGTCAGTACCGCTCATCACCCCGCTGCCGTCGTTAGTCGGACCAAGGGATGGCGATTCCTCACCCCGGTGAGGGAACGGGGTGAGGGCAGCCCCCAAAGGTCCGCACGATGCTGCGATGTGGACCTTCGGGCTGTACGCCATTACATGCGATAGCTGAGCTTCAGCATCACGTTGCGCGGTGCGCCGGGCAGGTTCATGTTGCCGTTGGCGCCGTGCGAGGAGACGATGTAGCGGGCGTCGGTGATGTTGTAGACGTTGAGCTGCACGCCCCACGGGCCCTGGCGCCACCAGGCGGCGGCATCGGCCGTCACGTAGCCGGGCAGGTGCACGGTGTTGCCGGCGTTGGCGTAGCGGCTGCCCACCAGGTTGGCACCGGCACCCACACCGAAGCCGCCGTCCAGATCCTTGGTGATCCAGAAGTTGGCAGCGTGACGCGGGGTGAGGGTGCTGCGCTTGCCTTGGACGGGCTGGCCATCATTGCGCGAGGGCGAGCGGGTGACCTTGGCGTCGAGGAAGGCGTAGCCCATGATGGCGCGCCAGCCGGGGGCCAGTTCGCCGCTCAGGCTCCACTCGAAGCCGTCGGTGCGACGGGTGCCGATGGTGGCCAGCTGGTTGGTGGCGGGATCGGTGTCGCGGACGTTGGTGCGGTTCAGGCGGAACAGCGAGAAGGTGGTGCTGAGGCGGCCGTCGAGCAGGTCGTATTTGGCGCCGATCTCGGTGTTGGTGGTCTGTTCGGGGTCCAGGTTGGCGTTGCCGCTGCTCAGGGCGAAGGCCTCGCCGGAGGGCTGGAAGGAACGGCTCCACGACAGATAGTACGACTGTGCGGCGTCAGGCTGGTAGACGGCGCCCAGGCGGGGGCTGATGTCGTTGTCGGTGCGCTGCAGCTTGCGGCCGGTGTTGCGCTCGCCGGTTTCCTGCTTGAAGTGGTCATAGCGCAGGCCGGCCAGCACTTTCCACTGTTCGTCGATGGCGATCATGTCCTGCACGTACAGGCCCATGGTCTCGAAGCGGCCGAGGTTGTCGTTGGTGGGGTTGCCGCTGGCCAGGCGTGCCAGGGTGGGCAGCACGGGATTGAAGAGGTCCACGGTGCCAACGTTGCGCTGCGCGTAGGAGACCAGATCCTTGTTCTGCTGGCCCAGTTCCAGACCATAGAGCAGTTCGTGCTTCAGGCCGCCCAGGTAAGCCCGCTGGGTGAGTTCGGTCTGGTTGCTCCAGCCGTGTTCACGCCGGAAGATGTTGCCGTGCGCGAGGCTGACGGTGCGGGCCGCGGCGTTGACCGAGGCGGTGGTGGTGTTGTTGCGGTCCAGTTCGTAGTGGTAGTAGCGGGTGGCGTTGCGCAGCGACAGGGTGTCGTTGATGCGATGGGTGATGACGCCGGTATAGGCATGGACCGTGGTGTGGGTGTAGTCGGCATCGCGGGCGTTGGCGGCGCCGTAGTAGGTGCCCGGATCCACGTTCACGGGACGGCCCTGGTAGGCGGGGATGCCGAAGTCGGCCACGCGACGGTCATTCAGGTATTCGGCCTGCAGGAGCACCTGAGTGTCGGGCGAGAACTTGATCTGGGCCGAAGGCGCGATGGCCTTGCGGTCGAGGAACTGCTGGTGGCGATAGTTGTCGGCCTTCTCGATGGCGCCGGTGAGACGCCAGGACAGGTTCTGGTCGCCATTGGCACGACCCAGATCAGCTTCCAGCCGGCGGTCCTTCCAGGAGCCCAGGCTGAGGTTGGCGGCGGTGATGTCCTTGCCGGGTTTCTTGCTGATGCGGTTGATGAGGCCGCCGGCGGAGCCACGGCCGTACAGGACGGCGGCAGGGCCCTTGATGACATCGACGCGCTCGATGTTGGAGAGGTCGCGGAAGTACAGGGCGTCGTCGCGGAAGCCGTCGACGTACTGGTCGGCAATGGCCGAGAAGCCGCGGATGGAGACCTGGTCACGCTGGCCGTCACCGTGCGAGAAGGACACGCCGGGCACGTTCTTCAGGGCGTCCTGCATGGAGTTGACGTGCTGGTCTTCCAGGACACGGGCCGGGACGACGTTGATGGTCTGCGGCACGTCGCGCAGCGGGGCGTTGGTCTTGGTGCCGCTGGTGGCGTCGGGCGTGGTGTAGCCGTCATCCTGGGCACCGACGACGTTCACGGCGGGCAGGGTGGCGCGGTCGGCTTCCTGAGCGTGGGCAGGAGCGACCAGCGGGGTCGACAGAAGAAGCGCGAAGGGAAGTGCCTTGGCGTTGTGCATGATGGGGGAAGATAGGGTTGAGATGGGCTCTGATGTGTGCAGAGAGCAGGCCAGGTGGCGCTGCGCGTGGCAATTATAGTAATGAAAGTAATGATCAATACGATATCTGGGTGTATTGGCTGAGCAAGATGCCATGGCTCGGCCATTGCCCCGGCTGGCGCATGGCCTGCGGGCATGGCGGAGCGTGGGATGGGGTGCGTAGGATGGGGTGCGTAGGATGGGGCGCACGCGGTCCTGGTTGAGGAGACGGCAGGCGCAAGGGGGAGACCGCCTTGGCGGCGGTCCAGGGGAGGCAGCCCAGGGGAGGGGCGGCTTCGCTGCCGCCCCGGGTTGCAGAGGGTCGGTTACTTGACCAGGGTGAGTCCCGGCCGTTCGTCGTGCAGCGGGATGACGCGACGGGCGGGGGAGCCAGCGTCGTCGTCGTTGGCGCCGGCGCGGCCGGCATCGGCGGCTGCGGCCAGCCGTGCCTCGACGGCCACCGGGGTGGCGCCGGTCTCTTCCAGCAGGCGCTGCTGTTCGCGCTGGCGGCGGCGCAGCTGGGCGTGGCGGTCGAAGACCATGGCGATGCTGCGCAGGAAGTAGCGGCCGACGGGCGTGACCTGGATGCCGCTTTCGTCACGCAGGACGAGGCCGGCCTCGATGAAGCGCTGCAGGCCCTCGAGTTCGTGGCGGAAGTATTCCTGCGGGTCGATGAGGAAGCGGTCGCCGATGGACTGGAAGTCGAGCTGGCCCTGGCACATGAGTTCCATGATGACGGCCCGCTGCAGGGTGTCGTCGCCACGCAGCTCGATGCCGCGGGCGGTGGGCAGCCGGCCGGCCTCGATGGCCTGGCGCCAGGGCTTGAGTTCGCGGTGGTTCTGCGAGTAGCTGGGGCCGATGGCGCTGATGGCCGAGACGCCCAGGCCGATGAGGTCGTCACCGGGCATGGCGGTGTAACCCATGAAGTTGCGACGCAGGGTGCCGCGCTCCAGGGCGATGGCCAGGTCGTCTTCGGGCAGGGCGAAGTGGTCCATGCCGATGTAGCGGTAACCGGCCTGGTTGAGCTTCTGGATGGCCAGCTGCACCATGGCCATGCGCATGGCCTGGTCGGGCAGGTCTTCGCGGTGGATGAGGCGCTGGGCCTTGAAGCGCTCGGGCAGGTGGGCATAGCCGTAGATGGCCATGCGGCCCGGGCGCAGGGCGGCGATGCGGTCCAGGGTCAGGGCCAGCGTTTCCAGCGTCTGCTTGGGCAGGCCGTAGACGAGGTCGATGTTGATGGACTTGAAGTCGAGCGTGCGGGCGTGCTCCATCAGGCCCACGAGCATCTCTTCGGGCTGGATGCGGTGGATGGCGACCTGGACCTTGGGGTCGAGATCCTGCACGCCCAGGCTGATGCGGTCGAACCCCATGCGACGGATGTTGGTGAGCCGGGTGTTGTCCACCGTGCGGGGGTCGATCTCGATGGAACATTCGGCCTGGGACTGCAGGCCGATCTCGGTGTCGAGCGTGTTCAGGAGTTCCGCCAGCTCTTCATCGCTGAAGAAGGTGGGGGTGCCACCCCCCAGGTGCAGTTGCGAAATCCTTACATCCCGATGCAGGTGCGCCGCATAAAGGCGGATTTCCTGTTTCAGGGTTTGCAGATAGGCTGCGGCTCTGGCATGGTCTCGGGTACCGATGCGGTTGCACGCGCAATAGTGGCAGATGGACTCGCAGAAGGGGATGTGGACGTAGACGGTAACGGGCTGCCCCGGCTGGCGCAGGGTGCGGTTGTCCAGCCACCAGGCCTGTTTCTCGGCGTCGAAGGCCTCGGCGAAATGATCCGCCGTGGGGTAGGAGGTGTACCTGGGCCCCGGTTGGTCGAAAACGCGAATCAGTTCGAGTGTCGGCATGCTGTCCATACAAAAAGCATGAATGAACGTGACTTGGTGGTTTTGATCTTGGTCAACGGACACTTATAATCCCTGAGGCGCGGCTCTTGGGGTGGTGTCGTCGCCTTTCATGTGTTGTCATCCGACGATAGCCGCGCGGCCTGGCCCGATGGGTGGGCTGGACGCGTCGGGAGAGTATTTTTTTCGGTTATCTGTCTGTTTTTTCCTTCCTGCACGCTGCGCGCAGCGTGTACGCTCGTTGCCTGACCAGAGGTCCTTCCCTTGAAGAACGTTCCTACGGCTGAATCCACGGTGCCTGCCCAGGCTGCATCCGGGCATGCTTCCTGCATGTCGTGCAGCATGCATGACCTGTGCCTGGTGGAAGGGTTGAGCGCTGCTGACATGGAGCAGCTTGCAGGCATGGTCAAGACGCGACGCCGGGTGCGGCGCGGTTCCTATCTGTACAAGGCGGGCGACCCCTTCGACGCCATCTATCCCATCCGTGCCGGTTTCTTCAAGTCTCGGGTGCTGTCGCCCGACGGGCGCGAGCAGATCATCGGCTTCCCCATGCCGGGCGACGTGCTGGGCTTTGACGCCATCAGCCGGGGCTCGTTCCACAGCGACGCGGTGGCGCTGGAAGACGCGGATGTCTGCGTGGTGCCGTTCTCGGAGCTGGAGTCCATCGGCCGGCGCTTCCCGCCGCTGCAGCAGCGGCTTCATCGCATCATTTCGCGCGAGATTGTGCGCGATCAGGGGCTGATGATGCTGCTGGGCACCATGCGGGCCGAGGAGCGCATCGGCGCCTTCCTGCTGGAGCTGTCACGGCGCTTCATGCGGCGCGGCTTTTCTTCCAGCCAGTTCATCCTGCGGATGACCCGCGAGGAAATCGGCAACTATCTGGGGCTGAAGCTGGAAACGGTCAGTCGCACGCTGTCGCGCCTGCAGGAGCAGGGCGTCATCTCGGTGGAGCAGCGCAAGATGCAGATCATCTCGCATGATCGGCTGCGTGTGCTTTCCGGCGTGCCCGAGTCCGGTCTGGCGGCCGACATGTCGCCCGAGAACGCACGGCGCGTGGCGCTGATGCGCATCCACCAGCCGTGGTCGGAGTCGCAGAGCTCGCAGTAAGTGTCAGCAGTACGGATGGGCGTGCCCGGCCAGGGCAGCGGCCAGGCCTGCGGCTGACAGCATGATCAGCAGGATGCCATTGAGGCGATAGGCCACCTGCGGGGCGCGGTTGCCCAGCAGGTTGCGCGCACCTGCCTCCACCAGGAAAAGGCCCAGGTTGGTGCCCAGTGCAAAGGCGGCCATGACGGCGGCCGCGCCCAGCGGGGTGGCGGCGAGGATGGCCGTACCCAGCGCGGTGTACAGCAGCCCGCAGGGCAGCAGCGCCCACAGCATGCCGCGCAGCCACTCGGTGCGACGGCCCGGGGCCAGCGGCGTGCGTGATGCCAGGCGGCTGCCCAGCGCACTCAGCCACAGGGGCTCGCGGCCCAGCACCAGCAGGCTCAGGCCCAGCAGGACGAGCAGGGCGTTGAGGCCGGCCCAGACCGATTCGAAGATGGGCTGCCAGTAGGCGGCGGCCAGGACCTGCTGGCCGATGGCGCCGGCAGCAAGGCCCAGCAGGCTGTAGCCCAGAACGCGACCTGCCTGAAAGCGCCACCAGCGGGCGTCGGGCAGCTTGAGGGCAAGGCGTCGCGCCAGCGAAGAGCCGGAGAGGGTAGCGGTGCTGCCGTTGTCCGGCGTGATGGCGGAGGCTGCCGTGGCCTTGAGTGCGTTCGGGTCACTGGCAGCTGCACTAGGGTGGGGGGCGTCTTCAGACGTCCGGGGCGTGGCAGCGTCTCCCTTCACGGTGATGACCGGGATGCCACGCAGGGTCATGCGCTGCAGGCCGGCACACATGCTGACACAGTGCAGGCTGCCTCCTGCGCCCATCAGCAGGGCGGCCGAGACCAGGGGCCAGGCGCTGTTCATTGCTTCGGCCGGAAGTCGGCGGGCAGGGGCCGCGGGGCCTGCAGGACCGGAGCGGTGGCCTCGTTGGCGTCGAAGGGCTGGGCACGCAGGCTTTCAAGGGTCTGAAGACCGGCAATGGGCAGACGCCAGTCCTCACCTTCCAGGGCGATATGCCAGCGGGTGCCGGCGGCCCAGGTGATGGGTTGCCGGGCGTGCCAGTGGCCATCGCCGGCAGGCAGCATGTGGATGGCGAGGTCGTTGTTCGGATCGGAGGGGTGCAGCAGACGCAGGCGCGTGGGCTTGATGTCGGCTCCGTTGGGGGCCAGGGTCAGCTCGACCAGCAGCATGTTGTCCGGGGTGGTGTGCATGGCCAGGGTGCCGGCCACGCCCAGCTCACGGGCGCGATCCTCGCGGCGGGTGTCGGGGGTCACGCTGAGTCCCTGCTTCACGTAGTCGCTGCCCACCGGGGTATCGGCGCCGTGAATGGCAATCCAGAGGGTGAAGAGGCCAGCCACCACGGTGGCAGCGGGGATGCCGACCACCAGCCACATCAGCGGCTGCGAGAAGGCCTTGACGGGCCGGGCAGGCTGTGAGGGCAGGGTGGTGGGCTGTTCGGTTCTGCTCATGATGATCGAGGTGGGGCAGGGGACGATACGTACCCGGGGTACATGAATCGGGGATCTGCCGCGGCCGTGACTTGGGATGGGTGGCGCTGCGCCTGGGGCCGCTGCTCGTGAAGGGCGGCCGATAGGGAAGTGGCCGCCCTGATGGGATATTAATTCCGGCAGGATTCACGGTGCAGGGGGCAACCGTGAATCCATGTGAAGCCGGAAATCAGCGAGGCACCATGAAGATGCTGTCTTCGTGGCGTGCCGAAGCGCTGGGGCCATCCGTCTGATCCGGCGGGTTCACCGGGGTGACCTCGATCTTGATGGGATGCGAGCCGGGGCGCTGGTCGGTGTCGGCCGGCAGCTGCAGGGCGATGGGCACCAGGCGGTTGGAGGCCGCAGGCACCTCGATGCGGTTCTGGCCGGCGATGCGCAGGCCGGGCAGGCCGCTTGCGCTCAGCTCCAGCACCAGGGGGCGCTCGCTGGCGTTCATCAGCTGCAGGGTATAGGTGTTCTCGATATCACCGTTGTCGGCAAAGCGCGCCAGCGAGGCACGGTCGCGGATCACGTCGACACGCAGCGGGTTGCGGGTGGCCAGCGAGCCGACCAGGAAGCCGGCCAGTGCCAGCAGCAGGGCCGCGTAGGCAAGCACGCGCGGGCGCAGCACCCGCTTGGCAGTGGCCTTGGTGTCGAGGTGGTTGGCGAGCGCGTTCTCGGTGGTGTAGCGGATGAGGCCACGCGGATAGGACATCTTGTCCATGACGTCGTTGCACACGTCCACACAGGCGGCGCAGCTGATGCACTGGTACTGCAGGCCGTCGCGAATGTCGATGCCGGTGGGGCAGACCTCGACGCACAGGCCGCAGTCGATGCAGCTGCCCAGCCCCAGGGCGCTGGGGTCGGCCTTCTTGGAGCGCGAGCCGCGCGGGTCACCCCGTTCCTTGTCGTAGGTGATGATCATCGTGTCCTTGTCGAACATCGCGCCCTGGAAACGGGCGTAAGGACACATGTAGGTACAGACCTGCTCGCGCAGGAAGCCGGCGTTGCCCCACAGGGCAAAGGCGTAGAAGAGGAACCAGAACCACTGCCACGGACCCAGTTCCATGCCGATGATCTGGGCAGGCAGATCGCGGATGGGGGCGAAGTAGCCGATGAGGGTGAAGCCGGTGAAGAGCGACAGCAGCACCCACAGCAGGTGCTTGGTGCCGCGCACGCGGAACTTGTACCAGGACATCGGGGCGGCATCAAGCTTGCGACGCTTGGCGCGGTCGCCTTCCAGCTTGGCCTCGATCCACATGAAGATCTCGGTGTAGACCGTCTGCGGACAGGAGTAGCCGCACCAGACCCGCCCGGCCACGGCCGTGACGAAGAAGAGGGTGAGGGCACAGAAGACCAGCAGGCCCGCCAGATAGACGAAGTCCTGCGGCCAGAGCACGGCCCCGAAGAGGTGGAACTTGCGGGCGTCCAGGTCGAAGAGGACGGCCTGACGGCCGTTCCACTGCAACCAGGGCAGCCCGTAGAAGACCAGCTGGGTGATGATCACGGCGGCAATCCGGAGATTGTCGTAGCGACCACGCACCGAGCGGGGCTGGATCTTGACCCGCGCCGAGTAGCTGGAGAACAGTCCTCCTTCCTTGCTAGCCTCGTTGGCGGCAGCCTGTGCAGCCGCTGTCTTGGCTTTGCCTGTGCCGGTCGTCGAGCGGCTGCGATGGACTTGGATGACGCGGGTTTCGGGTTCCACGGGATCAGTTCTTCTTCGGGTTGGACAACGACATCACGTAAGCAGCCAGCACATCGATCTGTTCCTTGGTGAACAGGTCCTTGTGAGCCGGCATCTGGCTGTCAAAGCCATTGTTGATGGCGTGCATGACACCCTTCAGACCGCCGCCGTGCAGCCAGATGCGGTCGGTGAGGTTGGGGGCACCCACGTCCTGATTGCCCTTGCCGTCGGGACCATGGCAGGCAGCGCAGACCTGGAAGCCTTTCTTGCCTTTCTGGGCCTTGACGGGGTCGGTGGCCGAGCCGGACAGCGACAGCACGTACTGCGCGGTGTTCTCGATGTCAGCCGGGCTGTCGAAGGCAGCTGCCTGCGGCGGCATGATGCCGTGACGGCCTTCCGTGATGGTCTCGACGATCGTCTCGGCATCACCACCGTGCAGCCAGTCACCATCGGTCAGGTTGGGGAAGTGGCGGCTGCCCCGGGCATCGGCACCGTGGCACTGGGCACAGTTGTTCAGGAAGAGCCGCTGGCCGATGGCAAGTGCCTCGGGGTTCGTCTTCAGCTGGTCGGGCGACTGGCCGGCGAACTTGGCGTAGATGGGGCCGAGCGTGGCTTCCACCTGGGCGCGCTCTTCGTGGTACTGGCCGATCGAGGTCCAGCCACCAGCACCCTTGAAGTCACCCATGCCTGGGTAGTAGATCAGGTAGCCGATGGAGAAGAAGGTGCAGATCAGGTAGAGGCCCATCCACCAGCGGGGCAGGGGGTTGTTGGCCTCACGGATATCGCCGTCCCAGACGTGGCCGGTGGTGTTGTCCGGCGTGGGGGCGGGTTTCCGGCTGTTTGCGATCAGAACGAACAGACAGAACAGCAGGCTGAGAATGGTCAGTACGATGACGTAGTATGACCAGAAGTCGGATACGAAATCAGCCATTTTTTCTCTCGTTGGGTTCGTTCAGGGGAAGCATGGCCGCTTCATCGAAGCGGGCCTTGTTTTTCTTGGACCAGGCGTAGACGATGACGCCCAGGAAGAAGATGAGGAACAGCAGGGTGAGGACACCCCGGATCACGTTGAAATCCAAGACCGTTCCTCCATTACTGGTTCTGCGGACGGACGCGGCCCAGACCCTGCAGGAAGGCAATCAGGGCGTCCTGTTCGGTCTTGCCCTCGAGCTCCTCGACAGCACCGTTGATGGACTCGTCGCTGAAGGGCACGCCGACGCTGCGCAGTGCCTTCATGTGACGGACGATGCTGCTCTGGTCGACCGGGGTCTCTTCCAGCCAGGGGTAGGCGGGCATGTTGGACTCGGGCACCACGTCACGCGGGTTGTGCAGGTGGGCACGGTGCCAGTCGTCGCTGTAGCGGCCGCCAACACGGGCCAGGTCCGGACCGGTGCGCTTGCTGCCCCACTGGAAGGGGTGATCCCAGACGGACTCGCCAGCCACCGAGTAGGGGCCGTAGCGCAGCGTTTCGGCGCGGAACGGACGGACCATCTGCGAGTGGCAGTTGTAGCAGCCTTCGCGGACGAAGATGTCGCGGCCGGCCACCTGCAGCGCGCTGGGCGGGGTCATGCCCGGCAGCGGCTCGGTGGTGGAACGCTGGAAGAAGAGCGGCACGATCTGAACCAGGCCACCGACCGACACCACCAGCACGATCAGGACGATCATCAGCCAGGGGTTGGTTTCAATTTGTTCGTGTGAGAGTTTCATCGAAGCTTCCTCGAAGAGGCTTTATGCGCGCAGCTGCCCTGTGTGCCGGTCCGGAGACCGGCACACGGAAGGTTCTGCGGGGCAGGGCGCCTGCCGGTTCAGTGGCTCTGGCTGGCGGTGTTCAGTTGGGGAGCAGCGGGGGTGACCGGGGTGCTGGTCTCGACCGTGGCGGGCAGCGCGGAGGCCTTGGTGTCGCCACGCACGGTACGCCAGACGTTGTAGGCCATGACGATCATGCCGCTGAGGTAGAGCACGCCACCGATCAGGCGAACCACGTAGTACGGGAAGCTGGCCTTGACCGACTCGGCGAAGGTGTAGGTCAGCGTGCCGTCCGGCTCCAGGGCGCGCCACATCAGACCCTGGGTGACGCCGGCCACCCACAGGGCGATGGCATACAGGGCGATGCCGATGGTGGCCAGCCAGAAGTGCAGCTCGATCAGGTTGGTGCTGTACATCCGATCACGGCCCCAGAGGCGCGGGATCAGGTAGTAGAGGCTGCCCATGGTGATGAGACCGACCCAGCCCAGCGCGCCGGAGTGAACGTGACCGATGGTCCAGTCCGTGTAGTGCGACAGCGCGTTGACGGTCTTGATGGCCATCATCGGGCCTTCGAAGGTGGACATGCCGTAGAAGGACAGGGCCACGATCAGGAAGCGCAGGATGGGATCTTCACGCAGACGGTGCCAGGCGCCCGACAGGGTCATGATGCCGTTGATCATGCCGCCCCAGGACGGTGCGAACAGGATGAGTGAGAAGACCATGCCCAGCGACTGGGTCCAGTCGGGCAGGGCGGTGTAGTGCAGGTGGTGCGGACCGGCCCACATGTACGTGAAGATCAGCGCCCAGAAGTGGACGATGGACAGACGGTACGAGTAGATGGGGCGACCGATCTGCTTGGGCACGAAGTAGTACATCATGCCCAGGAAGCCGGCGGTGAGGAAGAAGCCCACCGCATTGTGGCCATACCACCATTGCACCATGGCGTCCTGCACGCCGCCATAGACCGGGTAGGACTTCATGAAGCCGGCCGGAATGGAGATGTTGTTGACGATGTGCAGCAGCGCCACGGCCAGGATGAAGCCGCCGTAGAACCAGTTGGCCACGTAGATGTGCTTGACCTTGCGCTTGACGATGGTGCCGAAGAAGACGATGGCGAAGGCCACCCAGACGGCAGCGATCAGCAGGTCAATGGGCCATTCCAGCTCGGCGTACTCCTTGGACTGGGTGTAGCCCAGGGGCAGGGAGATGATGGCGCCGATGATGACGGCCTGCCAGCCCCAGAAGGAGAACGCGGCCAGCTTGGGCGCGAACAGCGGCACCTGTGAGGTGCGCTGCACCGTGTGGTAGGCGGTGGCCATGAGGCCGCAGCCCCCGAAGGCGAAGATGACCGCGTTGGTATGCAGCGGGCGCAGACGGCCGAAGCTCAGCCAGGGAATGCCCATGTTGAGCGCCGGGAAGGCAAGCTCGGCGGCGATGTAGACGCCCAGCGTCATGCCCACCACGCCCCAGACGATGGTCATGATGGAAAACTGGCGGACGACGCGGTCGTTCCACGCGATGGGGGGTGATGTAGTCATGTCGTAGTAAGCCGGCGAAGACGCGCCAGAGGCGCGATGAGTGTTGCGGACGGCGATGAAAAAAGGAGGCCTGGACAGACCGCTTGCCCTCGATAGGTGAGAGCGGCGCCTGTCCAGGCCACCCTATGGGCCTGTCGGTGATATTCGGAGAAATGCGGGCAGCGGCTGGAGCGTTTCCACGCTGGAGCGGATGTCTCCTGGCGAAAGAATGCGCGAGCCTGCACGAACTGCTCAGAAAATCCCTTGCTGGCTATGATGTTTTATATCTGAAAGATCGCCTTGATATAAGTCAAGTGAGGTCCGCCCGAGGGCGCAGCGCGCGCGTGAAGCCGCTGGACGGCTGGAAGTCGTCGCTGGGCACGATGTGAAAAGACGTGAAAGACGTATTGTCCGTGCGACAGTGTAGGGCAGGGCGACCGGGTGAAGGGCTGCTCGGAGGGGAGGCCGAAGGGGGCGGGCGGAAAGGTCGGGTGGAAAACCTGTCCTGAACGTGAGTGTCACTGCCCGGCGGCAGGCGGTGCGGCTGGCTGAGGAGCGGCCTTCGGCATGGCCGTGGTGGGGGCGGGCGCTTCGGCCGATGGCGCCGCGGACGGCCGGTCGTCGTCCAGCAGGATCCGTTCGGCCTCGGTGTCCAGGTCCTCGAACTGGCCGGCGTGCACGGCCCAGGCCAGGGCAGCCAGGATGGCGAACACCAGGACGACGGACAGGGGAATGAGGGTGTAGAGAATGTCCATGATGAGGATCAGCGGGCGGCGCGCAGTGCGTTGAGCACCACCACCAGTGAGCTGCCGGCCATGCCCAGGCCGGCCAGCCAGGGCGGTACCAGGCCGATGGCGGCCAGCGGGATGGCCAGGACATTGTAGAGGCAGGAGAAGATCAGGTTCTGGTGGACGATGCGAAGGGCGCGACGGGCGGCATCGCGGGCCGCCAGCAGGCCATCCAGGCGTTCGGACAGCAGCAGGATGTCGGCATGGTGCTGGGCCAGCGGGGCGGCACTGGCCAGCGAGACCGAGACATCGGCGCGGCTGAGCACCGGGGCGTCGTTGACGCCGTCGCCCACCATGGTGACGCGCCGACCCTGCTGCTGGAATTCGCGCATGAGGTCGAGCTTGTCCTCGGGGCGGGCGCCGGCGCGCTGCGCCTCGGGAGGCAGGTCCAGCTGCCGTGCGATGTGGGTCACGCGATCGGCATGGTCCCCCGAGACGATGCGGCACTGCACGCCGTCGGCACGCAGCCGGGCCAGTGTCTCGGCTGCGCCGGGGCGCAGGGTTTCGGTCAGGCGGAAGCGGGCGTGCAGGGCAGCGGCAGGCGTCGCGGCGGTGTCTGTGGTGCGGGTGTCCGCCAGGGTGAGAGCGGGTGCGGCCGCGTGTTGTCCGGCATGTGCATCCGGTTCTGGCGAGGGAGCGCGCGTGGGTTCGTCAGGTTGATGTTCCGGTGGCGATGACTGGAGTTGCAGGGTGATGAATGCCTGATCGGGGACGATGCGGGCGCTCCAGGGGGCGTTGCCGATGTCGAGTCGGGCCTGCAGGCCGCCGGCGGGCAGGTTGGTGACTTCACGAACCTGGGCCCGTGCGGCCAGCGGGTGTGGAGCGGCTGCGGGGGTGTCGGCGGTGCCAGGGGCAGTCACTGACGAGGCGGCCGCGTGCGCCGCTTCGGCAAAGGCGCGGGCCACCGGGTGCAGCGAGCTGCGCTCGATGGCGGCGGCCAGGGCCAGGGCGTCAGCCCCGGAAAGGCCGGGGCTGGTGTCGACCAGCTCGATGCCCGGGGTGCTGGTGGTGAGGGTGCCGGTCTTGTCGAACAGCACCACGTCGCTGCGGGCCAGGGCTTCCAGCGTGTCACTGCGGTCGATGATGATGCCGCGGCGCGCCAGGCCGCCCAGCGTGGCCAGCAGGGCGGAGGGGGCAGCCAGCGCCAGTGCGCATGGGCAGGTGACGATGAGGATGGCGGCGGCGATCCAGGGGGCGCGTTCCGGGTTGATGAACCACCAGACGATGCCGGCGATCAGGGCCACCAGCAGCACGCAGACGAGGAAGGGGCCCGCATAGCGGTCGGCGGTGCGCAGCACGGTGGGGCGGCTGGTGGCGGCGCGCTCGATCAGGCGGTTCAGCTCGGCCAGCCGGGAATCGGCGGCACGGTGGGTGACTTCCACGATCAGCGGGTTGCGCAGATTGAGGCTGCCCGAGACGACCAGCATGCCGGGGCCACGCGGCTGGGGCTCGGATTCGCCGGTGAGCAGTGATTCGTCCACGTCGCTGTGGCCTTCCAGAATGCGGCCGTCGACGGCGAAGGTGGTGCCGGCCGGGACCGAGATGCGGTCGCCGGGCTGCAGGCGGCGACGCGAGACGCGCTCGATGCTGCCGTCGGCGCGCAGGCGGTCGGCGGCTTCGGGAAGTCGTGCCAGGCTGTTGCCCAGGCCGGCTGCGGCGCGTTCGCGGGCGCGGGATTCCAGCCAGCGGGCCACCAGCAGCAGGCCGATGATCATCGTCACCGAATCGAAATAGACCTCGTGTCCCTGGTAGAAGGCCACCACGCTGGTGATGACGGTGATGGCGATGCCCAGTGCCACCGGGGTGTCCATGCCGATGCGGCCCTGCCGGGTGTCACGCCAGGCCGCCGTGAAGAAGGGGCCGGCTGCAAAGATCAGTGCCGGGATGGTGAGCATGGCCTCGGCCCAGATCATCAGCTTCTGCAGGTCGGGCGGGATGGCATCGCCGCCGATATAGCGGGGGACGGCGAACATCATGACCTGCATCATGCAGAAGATGCCCACCAGCATGCGCCAGAGCGCCCGGCGGCGGGGGCGCGGATCGGCACGCTCGACCATGTCCAGCGGCAGGGGGCGCGGCTCGTAGCCGATGTCGGCCATGCGGGCGAGCAGGGCGCTGAGGGCATGCCGGGCGGGATCCCATTCCAGCCGGGCGCGGCGCGAGACCACGTTGACCTCGATGCGGGCGTGCTCGTCGTCGATGGCAGCGGCGATGGTCTGGGTGCAGGCGGCGCAGTGCACCGCGTCCACGGCCAGGATGGCTTCCTGGCGCGTCGGGTCGCCGGTCAGAGGCCGGGCGTACTCCATCAGCTCTTCGGGGTCGTCCAGAATGGCGAAGCGGCCGGTATCCATCACCATGGCGAATGTTTTGTGTTTGGTCGGTTATGGGGTGTGGGGGATATCCGACAAAGGTGGCGGCCCGCTGGAAAGAGATGGGGGTGATGCCGGACGAATCAACAGGACGATAGTGTGAAATTCTGCAGCATAATGGTTTCTGGTTCAGAATTGAGGGGCGCAAGGTTGTCCAGGAGCCCGGCGGACGTTGCTGCGTGCAGCGACATGCCGGCTCCGGCCGTGGCATCGGGCCATCGGTTATCTGGACGTTACGCCGTCATATTAGGGAGGAAGCTGCGCCATGATCACCATTCCCCGTGCCACCAAGATCGTTGCCACGCTTGGCCCGGCATCCAACTCGCCCGAGATGCTGGCCCGACTGTTCAAGGCAGGGGTCAACGTCGTTCGGGTCAACTTCTCGCACGGCTCGGCCGAGCAGCATACCGAAACGGTCCGGCTGGTCCGCGAGGTGGCGGTGGGTCTGGGCACCGACGTCGGCGTGCTGGCTGACCTGCAGGGCCCGAAGATCCGCATCGGCAAGTTTGCCGAGGGCAAGATCAACCTGAATCCGGGCGATCCGTTCGCCTTCGACATCCATTGCGAGTCCGGCGACCAGTCCGTGGTCGGTCTGGACTACAAGGAACTCGTCAACGACGTGCATCCGGGTGACACCCTGCTGCTCAACGACGGCCGGATGACCATGCGGGTGCTGCGCGTCTCCGACAGCCGCATCGAGTGCGAAACGATCCTGGGTGGCGTGCTGTCCGATCGCAAGGGCATCAACCGCCAGGGTGGTGGTCTGTCGGCGCCGGCGCTGACGGCCAAGGACATGGACGACATCAAGACGGCCGTGAGCTTCCAGGCCGACTTCATGGCGGTGTCCTTCCCGCGCAATGCTGCGGACATGTACATGGCGCGCGAGCTCAACCGGGCAGCGGGCGGCAAGTCGCTGATGATCGCCAAGATCGAGCGCTACGAGGCCATCGGCAACCTGGAAGAGATCCTGAAGTCGTCCGACGGCATCATGGTGGCCCGGGGCGACCTGGCCGTGGAGGTGGGTGATGCGGCGGTGCCTGCGCTGCAGAAACGCATGATCCGCATGGCCAAGAGCCTGAACAAGGTTGCCATCACTGCCACGCAGATGATGGAGTCGATGATCGAGGCGCCGGTGCCGACCCGTGCCGAGATCTCGGACGTGGCCAACGCCGTGCTGGACGGTACCGACGCCGTGATGCTGTCGGCCGAGACCGCTACCGGCAAGTACCCGGTCGAGACCGTCACGGCCATGGCAGCTGCCTGCGCCGAGGCCGATCGCGCCGATCACACGCATACCCTGGATGCGGCCTTCCTGGATCGCACCTTCACCCGCATCGACCAGTCCATCGCCATGGCGGCGCTCTTTGCGGCGCACCACATGCGTGCCGCTGCCATCGTGTCGCTGACGCAGTCGGGCTCGACCGCGCTGTGGGTCACCCGCATCGACTCGGGCATCCCGGTCTATGCGCTGACGCCGGAAGAAAGCTCGCGCCGTCGCATGACGCTGTTCCGCGAGTGCCACCCGGTGGCCATGCAGTACCGCTCGTATGACATGCCGGCCGTTCTGGCCGACGTGGAGCGGCTGATGCTGGAAAACGGCCTGGTCAAGCACGGCGACCTCGTGGTCATCACCGTGGGTGAGCCGGTCGGCAAGTCCGGTGGCACCAACAACCTGAAGATCGTCCGCATCGGCAGCCACAGCTGATCATCCGATCGGGCCGGGGAAGGTCCTGCCCGACTTCCCCGTTGTGGTCATCCCGGTGGCCGCACGGATTGCCTGTTAAAATTCTTTGCGGGCTGTCCGTGCAGCCACCCAAGTTCCTTCAAGAGGAGAAATCTCCGCATGTCCATCACCACCGAACAACGCGACCGCGTCGCCAAGGGCAAAGGTTTCATCGCAGCTCTGGATCAGAGCGGCGGCAGCACGCCCAAGGCTCTGAAACTGTACGGCGTGGAAGAAAGCGAATACAGCAACGAGAAGGAGATGTTCGAGCTCGTGCACAAGATGCGTGAGCGTATCGTCTCCAGCCCCGCCTTCAATGGCGACCGCGTGCTGGGCGCCATCCTGTTCGAGGTCACGCTCGACGGCAAGTTCCAGGGCAAGGATGCAGCGCAGTACCTGTGGGAAGAGAAGAAGGTCGTTCCCTTCCTGAAGATCGACAAGGGCCTGGAAGCCAAGGCCAATGGCGTGCAGCTGATGAAGCCGATTCCCGGCCTGAAGGAGCTGCTGGCCCGAGCCAAGGCCAAGGGGGTGTTCGGCACGAAAGAGCGCTCGGTCGTCTTCGAGAACAACGAGAAAGGCATCAGCGACGTGCTCGACCAGCAGTTCGCGCTGGGTGAGGAAGTGCTGGCCGCCGGTCTGGTGCCCATCATCGAGCCGGAAGTCGACATCAACTCCCCGGGACGCGCCGCCATTGAGGAAACGCTGAAGAAAGGCATCCTGGCTCGTCTGGAGAAAGTGTCCGCTCCGGTCATCCTGAAGCTCACCATCCCCGAGAAGGATGGCGCCTACGATGAGCTGGTCGCTCACCCGAAAGTCCTGAAGGTCGTGGCTCTGTCGGGTGGCTTCGAGCGTGCGGAGGCCAACCGCCGCTTGGCCCGTAACAAGGGCATCATCGCCAGCTTCAGCCGTGCGCTGTCCGAGGGCCTGAGCGCCAAGCAGTCCGACGCCGAGTTCAACAAGGCGCTGGACCAGTCGATCCAGTCGATCTACGAGGCTTCGATCACCTGATGGGCGTCAGCTGAACCTGCCGGGCTGTCCCGTGTGGCCCGGAGGAGCAGGCTGGACGGAAACCGGTCATTCTCGCCCCTGTGTGGGGGTGGGGTGGCCGGTTTTTTGCTGTGGTGAGTGCAAGGGCACAGCAGGTACACTCGTTACAGTGATGGAGGGTTCTGCGATGGCGATGAAGAAGGCACAGATGTTTCCCAGGCTGGTGGATGCAGAAGCTGAGGCGCGTTTCTGCGCGGCCGTGAATGCACGTATCGAGGAGAATCTGGATGATCCTTTGCCGGATGTCGACGACGAGGAAGTACAGGCCAGTATCGACAGCATCATCTGGCGTGCTGAGGCACGGTATTCTGGAGACCATCTCACTAAGGATCCTCTGAACAAGTCCCCGCGGCCGTCGCATCCCCGTAACGGGCGCATGACTGCGTTGCCATTTGCTGTCAATAGCGCCGCTATTGACAGCAAATGTCGCCTTGTCCTGCATCCCGTTCCGTAGCGCGCCGGTTCGCGGGACTTATTCAGAGGATCCCTAACGAGTTCGAGACGGCCGCGCAGGAAGCTGCGTATAACGGCTGGCTTCGCGCTGAGGTCCAGGCCAGTCGTGCTGAAGGTGGCCCATACGTTGAAGTGCGGCCCACGCGCACGATGTTGTCGATCCATGCCTTGAACTGTGCCGGCGGCCCGAAGTTGTACATGGGTACGCCGGCCACGATGATGTCGGCGGCCAGCAGCTCGTCCACCAGTTCATCGCTGGTGCGCAGCACCTCGCGCATCCATGGTTCACGCTGGGTCTCGGGGGTGAAGGCGCCGTGAATCCACCGACCGGTGCGCGCCATCACGCTGACGCCCGAAGGCGAGCAGCTGCAGGCGGGGGTCAGTCGTGGCCTGCAGGAAATCGCTGCCTGTGTGGACCGTATCCGCCATCCGGTACGGCAGACCGTGACCGTGTCGATGACCCCTGAGTTTGCAGCCCAGTGGCTGGTGCCCCGGCTGGCGCGCTTTCAGGCGCAGCATCCGGATATTGCGCTGCATGTACATGCCTCCTACGAAACGGCCGATCTGGACGCGGGTGTGGCCGATCTGGCCATCCGCTATGGCCCGGAGCCGCTGGCCGGGGTGGAGGCGATGCCCCTGTTCCGGGAGCGTTTCGCCCCCGTGGCTTCACCGGTGCTGTGCCGGCAGCTTGGACCTGATCCGCGGACCTGGCCGCTGATCTGGCTGACGTGGTACCGGCCGGCCCATCGCGTATTCGACTGGCCGGCCTGGGCCGAAGCAGCGGGGCTTCCTGCGGATGCACTGGCGCCCGGCACCCGCTATTCGGACGGGACACTGGCCGTGCAGGCCGCGGTGGCGGGGCAGGGGGTGGCGCTGCTGGGCTTGCCGTTGCTGGCGCGGGAACTGGAGACGGGGCTGCTGGAAGTGTTGCCGGGGCCAGTGCTGGAGGGGTACTGCTACCATGTGTGTGCTCCGGTCCGGCGTGCGGGTACGCCTGCCATGCAGAAGGTTCGGGCGTGGATCGGGGCAGAGGGGCAGTTTTCATGAGCCGGACATGTGCCGCTCATGCCGGGTAATAACGGGAGGAGACATGGCTTCTTTTGATATGAACAATGTCGTGGCCGGGGCGACTCAGGGAGGTGCCGTCGGCAGCTGCCTTGGCTGGTATTTCATGCGCAGGCCGTCCCGTGCCTTGCGTATTCATGTCACGTCCTTTGATCCCGGCCTGCCAGGGAGACGCATCCCATGCATCTGAAAGGCAAAAAGGCGTTCGTTACCGGCGGTACCGAGGGTATCGGTGCGGCCATCGTGGCGCAGCTGGTGGCGCGTGGCGCCGAGGTCGTGACCTGTGCCCGTCATGAACCCGGACAGGCGCCGGGGCCGGGGGTGTCGTTCCGGCGCTGTGACCTGACGTCTGCGGCCGACCGCGAGGCCCTGATTGCCTGGCTCGTGTCGACGCATCCCGATCTTGCCGTACTGGTCAACAACGCGGCCGTTCAGCATGCGCTGGACTTCATGCAGGCCGATGTGGCGCAGATTCAGGCCGCAACCTCGCTGGAGCTGGCGCTGAATCTGGAAGCCCCCATCGCGCTGTCGGCCGGGTTGCTGCCCCTGCTGGCGCGCCAGCCCGAGGCGGCCATCGTCAATGTGACCACGGGGCTGGCCCTGGCGCCCAAACAGTCGGCACCGGTCTACTGTGCCACCAAGGCAGCGCTGCGCTCCTTTACGCGGTCGCTGCGCTATCAGGTGGAAACCTCCGCTCCGCATGTACGGGTACAGGAAGTGATCCCGCCGCTGGTCGATACCCGCATGACGGCGGGGCGAGGCACGGGCAAGGTTTCTCCGTCGGCGGTGGCCGAAGCGCTGGTGACTGCCATCGAGCGGGGTACCGATGAGTGCTATGTAGGCAAATCCCGGCTGCTGCGGCTGGTGATGCGGGTGGCGCCGGGCGTGGGGTACCGGATTCTGAAGCGCGAATGAGGGCGCTGGCCGGTACCGTGGCATGGTTTTCCCTGAAACCCGGCCGTCAGAAGGACGACACTGCGTAGTCTCACCCGATGTAGCGGGGGCCTGCTCCTCGATGTTCTCTGCCGCCGGGTGATGCGACAGGCTCCCAGTTTTACCTGCTGCTGGTCGATGCGCCCCCCAATTCGATGTGCGCGCACTGCTCGACAGCCGGCCGGTGGGGCCATGGCAGAAGTGGATGATTCTGCTGTGCTTCCTGGTGGTGGTGATGGACGGCTTCGATGTGGTGATCATGGGTTTCGTGGGGCCGGCACTCAAGGAAGCCTGGGGCTGGACCAACGATGACCTGGCACCGGTGCTGAGTGCGGCGCTGGTGGGGCTCACGCTGGGCGCCCTGACGGCCGGGCCGCTGGGTATCAATGGCATGTTCGAGACGTCGGGCAAGCCGATGAAGCTGGCGGCGTTGTCTCAGAAGGAAATGAAGGAAACGGAGGGGGCGTGGCTTTGGCTTGCAGCTCCCATTGCAATTGGTCTTGGAACTGCTGCAATGACTTATGCTACCTCCGAGGGTAACGCGACTGGTCGTCAGCTTGCTGAGTCCTTTGGTGCTGGGTTTGGTAGTACTGTTACCTCGTTTAGTCCTGCGGGCAGAGTTCTTGGGACTGCTGGCAATGCTATTGCTGGTGTTTTTGGAGGGGGGGTAGGCGCGGGGGCTGCTGGTTCTGCATATGATGCTGCAACTTCTGCTGATTGAATAATCAGTTATTAGGTTGATGGGTCCTCCACGAATATTTGTTCTGTTTGGCAAGTTTATGTTACTCAGGTACGGTGTTCGTGGAGGTGTTTGTCGATTGGTGAATGTGAGGGGCGAAATGGACTTCGATTATTTTAATTATATTTATATCGGACTTGTTGTTTTATGTGGATATGCTTTTTCGAGATTTAATGTTGGAATTTTATTGTCAGTGCTTCTGTCGCTTGTTTGTTTTGTTGTATTTGCTTTTGTTGCAATGAAGCGTAGAGGGTTTGACCCATTTTCCAGCCCGGGTATGGTTTTTATGGCTATTTGCGCTGGAGTGTTGCCTTCTCTGGTCGTGAGGGAGGTGTTTTTACGCGAAAAAAATAAGAAACCTCCTTCGGGGGCAGGTATGGATTAGTTCGTCCTTAACAACTCGCTTCGCCCCTGATTCCCAGTGCCTGAGCCCGGGAACCGCCCCTATAGGCTTGTATTGCTGACCAAGAATTTGGGGAGTGACAGGAATGGTTTTCTTTTTACTTGTGCGGTTGTCGGGCTTGCGTTTGTCATCGAGTTTGTTGTTAGGAAATTGATATCCTGCTTCTCCGGGCAAAGCCCGGCTGAAGAGTAGATTTCTTTCGGATTGGCCTGGATGAAATTATGTTTCTTTCCGCCTGTTCGGGGTTCATTGGAGGGATGTGCATTGAGTATTTCAGGCAGCGCTCCCATGGCCTGCACGTTGTCTTTGTCGCGTCTGCAGTGATGTTCCTGCTGACGGGTCTGTTTTACTGGGGGGCAGTGCGCTCCGGTCAGGGCGCCGGTTCTGTCGCCGCGGTCTCCCTGATCTATTCATTGTTTTGTGGGAGTCTTGTCGTTGCCGGAGTCTGGTGGGGCAGAAAGCGAGACCTGCAGAAGGGCGGGTCATCATGAGGGCGGCCTGAATCCAGTGCTATGCCATCGCCTTGTCCTTCCGAGATCTCGACCGGCCCCCTTGCAGCTTTAGTCTTCGGGCACATTCGCCCCATGGCCAAGCGCACGCAGCGCGTTGCGGATCTTCCCGGCCATGGCGTCCAGATCCTCGGGTCGGGCGTTCTTGTCGGCATTCTTGGGGTCGAACTGCGCCATGCTGTCGGCCGGCATCAGGTGGATGTGGGTGTGCGGTACGTCAAAACCCGCAATCATCAGGCCGACACGGCTGCGTTCGGAAAGCTGATCGAGGGCGGCGGCGATCTTGTGCGCCACGGCAAAGAGATGGGCGGCCGTCTGGGGGGGCAGGTCGTGCCAGCGGTCGGTTTCCTGGCGCGGTACGACCAGCAGATGCCCCCTGGATATCGGCTGGATGTCCATGAAGGCCACGCATTCGCTGTCGCGCCAGACGAAACGACCGGGAATCTCGCCGTTGATGATTCTGGTAAAGATGCTGCTCATGTGGTCCTCCTTTTGGGTCTGTCAATAGTTCTCGGCACCTTTTGCTTCCCTTTCTGCTTCTTCGGCAATCGTGCACTGCCGGACGGCGGCTGCCCGGCCCCCCCTCACGCCATGAACTGCTGCAGAATGAGGAACAGCAATGCCGAGAGCATGCCCGAGACGGGCACGGTGACCACCCAGGCGGCGGCCATGGTGATGAAGTGCGAGCGGCGCACCAGGCGGCGGCGCTTGCGCTCTTCCGGGGCCAGCACCTTGCCCTGCACGGCACCCAGCGCCCGTGAGCGGCGTTCGGCGTGCCATTCGCGGTAGAAGCCCACCCCGAAGATGGCGCCCACGGCGATGTGGGTGGAGCTGACCGGCAGACCCAGCCAGGAGGCGAGGATGACGGTGAGCGCGGCCGACAGTGCCACGCAGTAGGCGCGCATGGGGTTGAGCTTGGTGATCTCGCTGCCCACCAGGCGGATGAGCTTGGGACCGAACAGCATCAGGCCGAAGCTGATGCCCAGCGCACCGATGGCCATGACCCAGAACGGGATGGACACCGCGTCATCGAAGCGGCCCGCCTGGACGGTGTGGACGATGGCCGCCAGCGGGCCGACGGCATTGGCCACGTCGTTGGCGCCATGGGCGAATGAGAGCAGTGCTGCCGAGCACACCAGCGGCACGGCAAACAGCTTGCGCACCGACTTCTTGCGGTTCTCGAGGCCCTGGGACTGGCGCAGGACCATGGGTACCGACAGCTTCCAGGCGACGAGCCCGATGACGATGCCGATGAGCACCGAGACGCCCAGGCTGATGTGGATGATGGCCGAGAAGCCCTTCAGGGCCAGATAGGTGGCAAAGGTGCCGGCCATGAAGCCCACCAGGATGGGCAGCCAGAAGCGGGAGGCCGCGATCTTGTCGTCGCGGTACAGGATGCGGGCCTTGATGAAGGCCAGCATGATGGCGGCGATGATGCCGCCCAGCACCGGGGAGATGACCCAGCTGGCGGCGATGCCGCCCATGCTGGACCAGTGGATGGAGTCGGCGCCCGCGGCCATGATGCCGGCACCGACCACGCCGCCGACCACCGCATGGGTGGTGGAGACGGGAGCGCCGATGTAGGTGGCCAGGTTCATCCAGAGCGCTGCGGCCAGCAGGGCCGCCATCATCAGCAGGATGAAGGTGTCGGCGTTCTGGACGACCTCGGGCGAGACGATGCCGGAGGCGATGGTGTTGACCACCTCGCCGCCCGCCAGCATGGCGCCGGCGGTCTCGAAGATGGCTGCGATGAGCAGTGCACTGCCCAGGGTGAGTGCATTGGAGCCCACCGCCGGACCCATGTTGTTGGCCACGTCGTTGGCGCCGATGTTGAGCGCCATGTAGGCCCCTACCACGGTGGCCACCACCACCATGAAGGTGCCGGGCTGCACGCCGGTGAGCCCCAGTGCGGCGGCGCCCACCAGCACCACGAAGGCCAGGGCAATGCCGGGCGCCACCAGTGGCCGGGCCACGAAGGCGGTGGCCTGTTCCAGCAGCCCGATGCGCTTCAGGTCATTGTCGAGCGCTTTCCAGCGCCGGGGGCGCTTGGGGGGCGGGGGAGACGCGGTGGGCGTGACGCCGGATGGCGGGACGGGCACGTCGGAATGGGCCGATGCGGCGACCGTGACGCGAGGCTTGCCTGCAACCGGTGAGGGTGCGGGGGTCGGGGTGGCCGGGGCCGTGCCTGCCTTGCCGCCAGCCGCTGCGGGAGGAGAGGAAACACCGCCGGTGGATGCCGGGCCGCTGGAAGGCCCTTGGGCCGTAGGCTCGTTGGACGAGGACATGCAGGAGGGTTCTCGTTGTGACTTGTATAACTATAGAACAACGGGCGAACGACGTGGGGCGATGGGGCACTTTCTTGATCGGCCCGGCCTGGTCGGCGCGGTGGCCGGCCTTGCGCGACCCGGATTCTGCCTGAATTCGGCGACTTTGGGCGCAGGATGGTGCGGCAGGACGCAGAATGACTGGGCGAGGGCGTCAGAGGGGGCGACAGTCCGAGGAAAGTGCGGAGGCAGCCATCGGTCGGCCTGTCGTTCAGCGCGTATGCCAGGGGGCGGACGCATGCAGTAGCATGTCCAGTCCATTCCCGATCCATCCGGGGAGGCATTCATGCGCTGGCTCTGGTTCGCCGCTGGCTGGCTGATGGTGGCGCTGGGCTTCATCGGCGCCATACTGCCGGTCATGCCCACCACCATCTTCCTCATCATGGCCGTGGGGTGCTTTGCACGCAGCTCGCCCCGCTTCGAGCGCTGGCTGCTGGAGCATCCGCAGTTCGGCCGGCCGCTGCGCCAGTGGCGGGAAGAGGGGGCCATCAGCCGCAAGGGGCGGCGCATGGCCTTTGCCGGCATGGCGGCAGGCTATGTCATCTTCTGGATCGGGGCGCGGCCGTCCTGGCTGCTGGCGCTGGGCGTGGGCCTTTTCTTTGCGCTGGGCGTGGCCTACGTGGGTACACGGCCGCTGCCGCGGCAGGAGCGGGAGGCCGGCGAGGCGGGCCCACGGGTCGGGAAGACGGCAGAGGCCCGGCCACCGGAAGGTGAGGGCCTCCAATAAGAAAGAGGGGCGTTGGCCGCGGGGCCTGCTCAGAGGCCCCTCAGGACAGGCGGCAGGCGATTTCCTTATTTTTCTTCATATTTCGTGATGGAAATCTTGCCGCTGTCGTATTCGGCAAGGAAGACGTCGCCGGCATCCTCGATTCCCAGCTTCTTGAGTTCGGCCATCAGCCATTCTTCGTCCTTGTCGATCATTTCAAGCGTGCTTTCCTGAATGCTTCCGTCGGTGATCAGCGGATATTTCGGGTTCTCTTCTCCGAAGGACGTGATGATGAGCTGTCCATCCTGTTCGAGGATGGCCTGCTTGATGTCCTTGACGGAATAGATGCCCTGCATGCGCAGCTTGAAGGACAGGTCGTTTGCGGAAAGGCCTGCCTTGCGCGCCACTTTCACATCGATCTTGCCGCGCGAGATGAGCGTGACGGGCTTCCCGTCCACGAGCTGCTTGACCAGGTTATTGTGCTTCTTGAGCCAGCGAAGCGACAGGACTGCTGCAAACCAGATGGTCAGAATGACAATGAAGACGGGGATGGAAATGTCATCGTTATAGATGACCCCGCCCACGATTCCGCCGAGTACATAGTTCTGTACCTGGTCGCTGGCCGAGGCGGGCGCGAGATTGCCCTTGCCGGTCAGATTGATGACCATCACAAGGGCCAGAAGGCCCAGGATAAGCTTGACGGCCACGATTGCATAAAACATCAGCATGTTCCTTCTGAAAATGGACTGAGCTGGGGATCCTCTGAACAAGTCCCCGCGGCCGTCGCATCCCCGTAACGGGCGCATGACTGCGTTGCCATTTGCTGTCAATAGCGCCGCTATTGACAGCAAATGTCGCCTTGTCCTGCATCCCGTTCCGTGGCGCGCCGGTTCGCGGGACTTGTTCAGAGGATCCCTGGTTTCAGTCGGGAAAAGTTCGGCTTGAGCCGAGATTCAAGGTAGTTGGAAGTACCGGCGAGGCCTGTGATGATAGGACTGCCATGGAGAAGATTGTGAGAAGATTGGTGAAATCGCGGAGGTCAGGTGCCGCTTCGGCCGATGCGCTGTTCATCGGGGAGGGAAAGCCCTTGGGGGAGGACGGGGATCTGTCGGGCATCTTCAAGGAGCGCGTTCGCACCATCGATGTGGGCGTGCGGGGCGTGGCCGGGGATGAGCAGGTGGACAGGCGCTATCACGGCGGGCCGGATCGGGCCCTGCATCAGTATCCGGCCGAACATTACGCCCGGCTGGCCGATGCCTTTCCTGCGTTGCGGGAAGAATTCGTGCCGGGCTGTCTGGGCGAGAACGTGTCCTCGTCCGGCCTGTGCGAGCAGGATGTCTTCGTGGGGGATGTGGTGCGGCTGGGGACCTGTCTTTTGCAGATCACGCAGCCGCGTACGGTCTGCTGGCGGATCGATCACCGTTTCGAGGTGAGCGGGCTGGCGAAGTTCATCCACGAGCACGGGCTGACCGGATGGCTCTATCGTGTCCTGGAGCCGGGGCGCGTGCGGGAAGGGGATGAGGTCGTGCTGGTCGAGCGGCCGAATGCCGCCATGTCATTGGCGGATCTGCTGGCCCTGCAGCGGGAGCATCGCCCCGATCCGGCTAGACTGCAGGCCGCTTCCGAGCTGCCCGGGTTGGCCCAGGTGATCAGGCGGCGGTTCGCATCGCGGGCAGCCTGGTTGCGGGACCAGCGCTGAAAGCGATCGTCTCTGGCCCCGGATCGGGCAGCCTGCACAAGGCCCGGCTACCGGACGATGAGGGCCTCCAGCAAGCGCTGGAAGAGTCGGTCAGGAGGGGGGTGACGAGGGTGCCGGGACGGCATCCGTCAGGCGGATGCGCCCTCCGGATGCTTTTTCAGGACGCGCCTCAGGATGAATCCCTTGGGGTCGTCCCTCGGGACACTCATTGAGACGGTTCTTTGGGTCGCCCCTTCAGGATGCAGCCAGCTGCATGGCCAGGCAGCTTTCGGCGGCTGGCGACAGCACCAGTTCCACCGCCAGGTTCGAGCGGGTCATGCCCACGAAGAGGGCGCGGCGCTCGCGTTCGGTCAGCGTCTCGAAGTCCAGCTCGGTGATCACCACGCCGGCGGCGCTGCGGCCCTTGAAGCGGTGGATGGTCTCGACCAGCACGTCGCCGTGGGTCCAGATCGGGTCGCCGTCGGGGGTGTAGTCGCCACTGAAGCGGCGCGTCTCGAAGGGGCCCAGCCAGCGGGTGTTCAGGATGGTGGATGCGAAGCGGTCGCGGCCGCTCAGCACCACGATGTCCTTCATGGCGATGCCGCGATGCAGCAGGTTGCGCACGGCCTCGGCCGTCTCGCGCACCAGGCCCTTCTCGTTCTCGTAGACGCGGAATGACGGCAGCTCGCCGGCGTAGGGGCTGCGCGGGGTGATGGCCTGGTCGGAGAGGTGCAGGGCGTTGATCACTTCGCAGACCATGCGCGGGCTGCGGAAGTTGTCGTTGCAGGTCAGCGTCACGGCATCGGCCAGATCGAAGCGGGCACGGTCATACAGGCGCTGCGCGTCGTCTTCCAGCAGGTAGAGCCGTCCGGAGGCCTTCAGCTGCGGCAGCAGGCTCTCGACCCAGGCGGGCTGGAAGTCCTGGCCCTCGTCGATGACGATCAGGTCGTAGGTGGGCTTCCATTCCTCGGCCGATTCGCAGTAGACGCGCGCCAGCAGGTCGAAGTTGTCGGGGGCGGCAAAGTCGGGCTCGCCGTAGTTGCGCCGGTAGTAGGTCACGCAAAGCTCGGAATAGCTGGTCACGTCCGCCACGGGCGGGGCCAGCCGGCTGATGTGGTCGGCCAGCGAGCGGTTGAAGCACACGTACAGCGCACGGCCGCCCTGGGTGACGGAATCGTTGAGCAGGCGCAGCGCCAGCTGGGTCTTGCCCGAGCCGGCCGTGGCCTGGATGCGGATCAGGCCATTGGGTGCCTGGATGCGCGGTACCCAGGTGGCCAGCCCCTCGGCCAGACGCTGGGTGGTGCGTTGCAGCTGCTGGTCCAGGGCGGACAGATCCACCGAGACCTGGAATTCGTTGGACAGGAAGCGGCGCAGCGCCTCAATGTCGCTTTGCGAGTCGCCATGGCGCATCAGTTCCTGCACGCGGGTGCCCAGGAAGGGGAAGTCGGCGGCGTCGATGATCCGGTCGCGCGACAGGGCCACGATGTCGCCGGTTTCCAGCCGGTAGTCGGGCAGCACCAGGCAGTGGCTCACGAAGGCATGCAGGCCGGCTTCCTTGAGGCGGTGCAGGAGCGCGGCGCGCTGCACGGCCAGCTGGCGGCGCACGTCGTGCTCGCGGCTGCTGTAGAGCTTGAAGAGTTCGCCGTCGCGCAGCTGCACGCCGCCGGACTTGATCTCCATCAGCAGCAGGTGGCCGGTGGGGCCCAGCACCACGATGTCGATCTCGCCGTGGCGGTCCTGGCCGTTCTCCACCGAATGCCAGGCCACGCTGTGGAAGATGTCGTAGCCTGCCGGCAGCGATTCCTGCAGGCGTTCGAGCACGTCCAGTTCCCGGTAGAGACCCGTGTCCTGGCGGATGGCGTTGAGGCTGGGCGAGAGTGTGGCCATGAGCGGATGCAACCCTGGTGGCAGATGCCCCGGATTGTGCGCATCGCCCGCGCGACCCTTGAGGGGTATGACCTTGAATGGCCGGTGCCGGCTGCCGGGTGGGGAAGGGTGTGGGGGCCGTGCCACGGATGGCGGGCTGGCGAGCAGCGGGCCTTGGATGCCAGGGGCTGATGCCAGCCTGAGGGGCCATGCGGCCATCGGCTTCGCGGGGGGCGCTCGTGCGCCCCTTCAGCGTGCCTCAGTCAAGCAGTTTCCAGCTCACGCCCGTGATGAAGCGCCGGTCCATCTTGTAGACGTTGGTGCCGGGGTCGCTGTTGTAGCGCAGCTCGGCCGCGGCGGTCAGCGCCAGCTGGCGGGTGATGGACACGCTCAGGTCGGCCTGCAGCTCGGCGCGCCGGTCGTGATTGCGGTTGAGCGCGGGGTAGAACACCAGGCGCTGGTGGGCGGTGGTGGTGTCGGTGAGCTGGTGGTGGGACTCGGTACCCAGCGTGAGTTCGGCGCGGCCGTAGCGGGTGCGCAGCTGGTCAGCCACGATGGTGGGCACCGTGTAGCGGTCTTCCGAGTAGCCCAGACCGGCGAACACGCTCCAGTCGTCGTTCGGGGTGGTGGTGACCTGATAGCCCCGACCGACGGCAGCGGCCAGGCGGTGCGACAGGTTGGCGATGCGGTCGCGGTACCAGCTGGTGTTGGCAAAGACGTAGTGGCGCTCGTCCAGGTTGCGCTTGCCGTTGAATTCCAGCGTGTTGTTGTGGGCGCTGGTCTTGTGGTTGCTGGTGTTGTAGAGCGCCTGGGCGCGCAGCGCCACGGTGTGGTGGCGGGTCTGGCGGGCCAGGTCGTAGTGCAGGTTGAAGCTGTTGATGTTGCTGTTGCCCGAGGCGAACGAGGCGCCAGCCCCCAGGATCTGGCGCCAGTGGCCATCAGGCTGGGTCTTGATCTGCGCCTGGGCCAGGCCAGGCAGAAGCAGCAGGGCCGCGAGGCCGAAGGTGATGGGACGGGTGTTCATGCTCATGGGAAGAAAGATATTCCGTGCTGGATCAGGGATCATTCGGTCAATGGGCTACTGTACCGGATCACAGACTGTTATTCTTCGGAGTTGTCGGTTCCGGGGCCCGGGAAGGCTGCGGGCAGGCGTGGGTCCGTTGTTCCCGTCCTGTCCCTTGCACCGTGGCGCTGGCCGGCATCCCATCCGCCCGAAGGAGTTTCGTTTCATGAGTTCTGCGCCGTCCCCGCGCCTGCATTCGCTGCCGCTTCTGGGCAGTGGCAAGGTGCGCGACAACTATGCTGTGGGCGAGGATCGCCTGCTGATGGTGACTTCCGACCGGCTCTCGGCTTTCGACGTGATCATGGCCGAGCCGATCCCCGACAAGGGCCGTGTGCTGAACACGCTGGCGCTGTTCTGGTTCGACAAGCTCAAGCATGTGGTGCCCAATCACCTCACGGGCGAGGCGCCCGAATCGGTGGTGCAGCCCGACGAGATTCCGCTGGTGCAGGGCCGCTCGATGCTGGTCAAGCGCCTCAAGCCCATCCTGGTGGAGGCCGTGGTGCGCGGCTACCTGGTCGGCTCGGGTTACAAGGAATATCTGGCCGAGGGCAGTGTCTCGGGCATTGCGCTGCCGCCGGGCATCGCCCAGGCCGAGCGGCTTGATGCGCCGATCTTCACGCCGGCGGCCAAGGCCGAGCTGGGGCAGCACGACGAGAACATCTCGTTCGACGAGATGGTGGCCCGCGTGGGTGCCGACCTGGCCGAGCAGATCCGCGCCACCAGCCTGACGCTGTACCGCGAGGCCAGCGAGTACGCAGCCACGCGCGGCATCATCATTGCCGACACCAAGTTCGAGTTCGGTCTGGATGAAGAGGGCAAGCTGGTGCTGATGGACGAGATCCTCACGCCGGATTCTTCCCGCTTCTGGCCGATGGACCAGTACCGCCCCGGCATCTCGCCGCCCAGCTTCGACAAGCAGTTCGTGCGCGACTACCTGGACACCATCAAGACCTGGAATCGCCAGGCGCCGCCGCCGCCGCTGCCGCTGGCCGTCATCGAGGCCACCAGCAACCGCTACCGCGAGGCCTATGAGCGGCTGACCGGCCAGTCGCTGTAAGCCGGGGAGACCATGAATCCGAACACTCAGACGCAGGTCACGCAGACCCTCACCGGAATGCCGCCCGTGGTGGGCGTGGTGATGGGCAGCAGTTCCGACTGGGACGTGATGCAGCACGCCGTGCATGTGCTCAAGCAGTTTGGCGTACCGCATGAGGCTCGCGTGGTGTCGGCGCATCGCATGCCCGACGACATGTTCACTTATGCCGAGGAGGCCGCCGAGCGTGGCCTGCAGGCCATCATCGCCGGGGCGGGGGGCGCGGCCCACCTGCCGGGCATGCTGGCGGCCAAGACCACGGTACCGGTGCTGGGCGTGCCGGTACCCAGCCGCCACCTGCACGGACAGGATTCGCTGTTGTCCATCGTGCAGATGCCGCGGGGCATTCCGGTGGCCACCTTCGCCATCGGCGAGTCGGGGGCGGTGAATGCCGCCCTGTTTGCCGTGGCGCAGCTGGCCCTGTCGGATCCGGATCTTGCCACGGCGCTGAACGCCTATCGTCGCAGCCAGACCAAGGCCGCCCGCCAGATGGAGCTGCCGCGATGACTGACACCCCATCCCGTCGCCACGGCCGGCACGCGAAACTGGCGTTCAATGAGCCGGCCCCTGCGCCGGCACCGCTTGATTGGAAGCCGTTGCCCCCGGGCAGCTGGCTGGGTGTGCTGGGCGGCGGCCAGCTGGGCCGGATGTTCTGCCAGGCCGCCCAGCGGCTGGGCTATCGTGTCTGTGTGCTGGACCCGGATACCGACGGCATTGCCGCCCGGGTGGCCGATCATCACATTCGCGCCGACTACCTGGATGACGCTGCGCTGGTGGAGCTGGGCACGCTCTGCGACGCCGTCACCACCGAATTCGAGAACGTTCCGGCGGCCGCGCTGGAGCGGCTGGCCATGCTCACCCGGGTCGCGCCCACCGGCGCCTCGGTGGCCGTGGCCCAGGATCGGGTAGCCGAGAAGGCCTTCTTCACGGGGGCTGGTGTGCCGGTGGCCCCGTATCGGGTCATCGAGACCCTTGAAGACATCGATGGCGTGCCCGACACGCTGTTCCCGGCCATCCTGAAGGTGGCGCGGCTGGGCTATGACGGCAAGGGCCAGGCCCGCGTGGCCACACGTCAGGCAGCGCGTGACGCCTTCGAGCGCTTCACGGCCGCTGCTTCCGGCCGGGCGCCGGTCTGCGTGCTGGAGCAGCAGGTGCCGCTGGCGGCCGAGGTCTCGGTACTGTTGGCGCGCGGTGCCGATGGCCAGGTGGCTGTCTACCCGCTGGCAGCCAACGAGCACCGGCAGGGCATCCTGGCGGTCAGCACCGTACCGGCTGCCGTCTCGCCGGCGCTGGCCGAGCAGGCCCGTGCTGCTGCCGTCAGCCTGGCCGAGCAGCTGGCGTACCGCGGCATCCTGTGCATCGAGTTCTTCGTGCTGGAAGATGGCCGGTTGCTGGCCAACGAGATGGCGCCGCGCCCGCACAACTCGGGCCACTGGACGCTGGATGCGGCCGACTGCAGCCAGTTCGAGCAGCAGGCGCGCGTGATGGCAGGGCTGCCGCTGGGCAGTACCGCGCAGGTCCGGCCGGTCATCATGCTCAACATCCTGGGCAATGCGTGGTACCAGGTGGCGCCGCCGCCGGCAGAGCCCACCGAGCCGGACTGGTCCGCCGTGCTGGCCCATCCGGGCGCCCACCTGCACCTGTACGGCAAGGACGAGGCCCGCATGGGCCGCAAGATGGGGCATGTCAACATCGTGGCTGACACCCTGGACGCCGCGCGCGAGCAGGCGGCCGCCATCGGCCATCAGGTGGCGCAGCCGCTGGTGGAAGGTTGATCGGCGTGGCGGATGGCACGATGACCGACGCGCCGTTGGCCGAAGCGGTGGCTGTATTGCAGGCCGGTGGCGTCATCGGCCTGCCCACCGAGACCGTCTATGGGCTGGCGGCCAACGCGGCCGATGAACAGGCGGTGGCCAGCATCTATCGCATCAAGGGACGTCCGGCCGACCATCCGCTGATCGTGCATGTGGCGGATGCCCAGGCGGCACGGCAATGGGCCGAGTGGACGCCAGCAGCACAGCGCCTGGCCGATGCGTTCTGGCCCGGGCCGCTCACGCTGGTGCTCAGGCGGCGGGCGGATGCACCGCCCTTTGCCAGCGCGGGGCAGGACACCATCGCGCTGCGCGTCTCGTCTCATCCGGTCTTCCAGCGCCTGATGCAGGCGCTGGCTCCGGTGGGCATCACCGGCCTGGCTGCGCCTTCGGCCAACCGCTTTGGCCGCATCAGCCCCAGCCGTGCCGCCCATGTGCGCAGCGGGCTGGGCAGCGCCGTGCCGCTGGTGCTGGACGGCGGCCCGTCCGAAGTGGGCGTGGAATCCACCATCGTCGACCTGTCACGCGGAGCCCCCGTGCTGCTGCGCCCCGGTGGCATCAGCCTGCAGGGGCTGGCCGACTGCCTGGGACAGCCGGTGCGCGCTGCGGATTCGCAGGCCACGCGGGAGGCGGATGCGCCCCGGGTGCCGGGGGCACTGCCGTCCCACTATGCTCCGTCGGTGCCGCTGCGGCTGCTGTCGGCGGCAGCACTGGCCGCGCTGCTCCGGCAGCGGGCAACAGCCCTTTCGGCCGCTCAGACGCCGGTCATCGACGGCCTGCCCATGGGGCGCATTGCGGTCTGGCGCCCGGAACCGCCCCCGGAGCAGCCGGGGCTCTTCTGGCGTCGCCAGCCCACCGAGGCGGCCCTGGCGGCCCGCCACCTGTATGACACGCTGCATCAGCTGGATGCGCTGGGCGTGGATGCCATTCTGGTGGAGCAGCCGCCTGTCGAGCCGGCCTGGCGCGCCGTGCAGGACCGTCTGCAGCGGGCCGCGGCTGCGGGCTGAGCCAGACTTTTCCCCACTCTCGGCATACCATTTCCCTTTCTGCCGTTCGTTCCGGAGACCGCCCGATGGACAAGGAAGCGCCGCGTTCCGAAGACAGTACCGAAGTGGTGCTGTCCAGCATCCCGCGTGACTACAACGCTGCTCACGACCTGCTGCAGCGCAACCTGCAGGCCGGGCGTGCCGATCAGGTGGCTTTCGTCGACGAACGGGTGGCCATGACCTATGGGGAACTGGCCCGGCGGGTGGATCACTTCGCGCGCGGGCTGCACTCCATCGGGGTGGGGCGCGAAGACCGCATCATGCTGTGCCTGACCGACACGATCGACTGGCCAACCATCTTCCTGGGGGCCATCAAGGCGGGGGTCGTGCCGGTCTGCGTCAACACGGGGCTTTCCAAGCACGATTACGACTACATGCTGCGCGATTCGCGGGCCAAGGCGCTCTTCGTCTCGCGTTCGGTCTACCCGGCGCTGGATGGTCTGCACAACTCCATTCCCACGCTGTCGCGCCTGCTGGTCTCGGAAGCGCCACTGGCGGACGGCGGCGACATCGGTGCCATCCTGGAAGCCGGTGCCGAGGATGATCACCTCGAGACCATCGACACCATCAGCGATGAGCCCTGCTTCTGGCTCTATTCCTCCGGCATCGACGGGCATCCTCGCGCCACCATCCACTGCCATTCCAGCCTGGTGCAGATCGGCGAGCTGTTCGGGCAGGGCGTGCTGGAGCTGACCCCCCGGGACCGCTGCCTGTCGGTGGCGCCGCTCTACAGCGCCTACGGTCTGTGCAATTCCCTCATCTTTCCCATGGTGGCGGGGGCGATGGCCGTGCTCAAGTCCGGTCGCCGCACCGTGAGCGACCTCATTCATTATCTGACGGGGGCGGCACCCGCCAAGGTGGTGGGGGCTCGCCCGACCGTGCTGTTCGGGGTTCCGGCAGCGTTTTCGGCCCTGCTGGCCGATCCCGAGTGCCCCGATGACCATGAAGTGTCGCTGCGCCTGTGCGTTTCGGCCGGTGACTCGCTCTCGGCCAGCCTGCAGCGCCGCTTCGAGGAAAAGCTGGGTACGCCCGTGCTCAATGGCTTCAGCGCCACCGAGATGCTGCATATCTACCTGTCCAACACGCCGGCGGAGATGGCCGAAGGGACGGTGGGCAAGCCGGTTCCGGGCTTCCGCATCCGGCTGGTGGACGAGCAGAATGTCGATGTGCCCGACGGCAATGTCGGCACGCTGCTGGTCAATGGTCCCACGGCCGCATTGGGCTATTGGAACCAGCGCCAGCAGAGCCGAGACGTGTTCCTGGGGCCCTGGGTGAAGACGGGTGACCGCTTCTGGCGCGATACGGAAGGTTTCTACCACTATGCCGGTCGTTCCGACGACCTGATCAAGATCTCCGGCCAGTTCGTCTCACCAGCCGAGATCGCCAGCGCCCTGCAGGCCCACGACGCCGTGGCCGAGGTGAGCGTGATCGGCGCGCCCGAAGAAGAGGGCCTGATCCGACCCAAGGCCCTGGTGGTGCTCAAGCCCAACGAGACACCTGACGAAGCCATGCAGCAGCGCCTGATGGCCTATCTGGCCGACAACCTGGCCCAGTACAAGCTGCCCAAGTGGCTGGAGTTCGTGGACGTGCTGCCCGGCAATGAGCCCATTGCCTCGCCGGAAGTCAGCGATACCGATGGCAGCGCCATTGCCGAGACCGAGGGTATCTCGCAGACACCGGCTGGCCGGGAAAACCTGGTGGAAAGCGTGCTGCACCAGGCCGATGCGGCGCACCAGGCGCTGATGCAGGGGGATGACGAGGGGCGCTGAGCATTCTCGACGCGCAGGAACGAACAAGCCCCCGAAGGGGCTTGTTCAGTTCTGGAAGGGGCGGCCTGCGGGACGCGGGCCTGCCCACCAGGTCCGGGCCAGCCCCAGCGGGGCCGGCCCGGATCTTCTTCAGACCATCACTTGGCCAGCGAGGCCTTCAGCTCCCGACGCCGTGCGTGCAGGATGGGCTCGGTGTAGCCGGCCGGCTGTTCGCAACCCTTGAACACCAGGTCGGTGGCGGCCTGGTAGGCGATGCCGTTGCAGGCCGGGGCCATGTTGCGGTAGGCCGGGTCGCCGGCGTTCTGCTTGTCCACCACGGCGGCCATGCGCTTGAAGGTCTCTTCGACCTGCTGGCGGGTGACGACGCCATGGCGCAGCCAGTTGGCCATGTGCTGCGAGGAGATGCGGCAGGTGGCGCGGTCTTCCATCAGGGCCACGTCATTGATGTCGGGCACCTTGGAGCAGCCCACACCCTGATCCACCCAGCGGACCGCGTACCCGAGGATGCCCTGGGCGTTGTTGTCCAGCTCGGCCTGCTTGTCGGCCTCGGACCAGTCGGCCTTGGCGGCGACGGGGATGGTGAGGATGTCTTCCAGCTTGGCGCGTTTGCCGCCCTTGGCGATCTCGGCCTGGCGGGCCAGCACGTCGACCTGGTGGTAGTGCGTGGCGTGCAGGGTGGCGGCGGTGGGGCTGGGCACCCAGGCGCAGTTGGCACCGGCCTTGGGATGGCCGATCTTCTGCTCCAGCATGGCCTTCATCAGATCAGGCATGGCCCACATGCCCTTGCCGATCTGGGCGATGCCGGACAGGCCGCAGGCCAGGCCCACGTCGACGTTGTTGTCTTCGTAGGCGAGGATCCACGGCTGGGTCTTCATGTCGCCCTTGCGCACCATCGGGCCGGCTTCCATCGAGGTGTGGATCTCGTCGCCGGTCCGGTCGAGGAAGCCCGTGTTGATGAAGGCGATGCGCGAACGGGCAGCGCGGATGGCTTCCTTCAGGTTGACGGTGGTGCGGCGCTCTTCGTCCATGATGCCCAGCTTGACGGTGTTGGCCGGCAGGCCCAGCACCTTCTCGACATGGTTGAAGATCTCGTTGGCGAAGGCCACTTCCTCGGGCCCGTGCATCTTGGGCTTGACGATGTAGATGGAGCCTTTGGCGGAGTTGCGGGCGCCACCGGTCTTCTTTAGGTCGTGCATGGCGATGAGCACCGTGCACATGGCGTCGATCATGCCTTCGGGCGCTTCCCGGCCTTCCTTGTCCAGGATGGCGGGGCTGGTCATGAGGTGGCCGACGTTACGCACCAGCATGAGCGAGCGGCCCTGCAGCGACAGTTCACCTTTGCCGTCGGGTGTGGTGTAGACGCGATCGGGGTTCAGGCGGCGGGTGAAGGTCTTGCCGCCCTTGCTGACTTCCTCGGTGAGGTCGCCCTTCATCAGGCCCAGCCAGTTGCGGTAGACGTCGGCCTTGTCCTGACCGTCGACGGCCGCGATGGAGTCCTCGCAGTCCATGATGGTGGAGACGGCCGCTTCCATCACCACGTCGGCCACGCCGGCCGGGTCAGCCTTGCCGATGGGGTTGTTGCGGTCGATGCGCAGGTCGATATGCAGCTGGTTCTGGCGCAGCAGCACGGAAGAGGGGGCACTGGCATCACCCTGGTAGCCCACGAAGAGGGAGGGATCCTTCAGGCCCGTGGCACCCTGGGCCGTCTGGGCCACCAGCTTGCCGTCGGCCACCTGGTAGGCGGTGACGTCCTTGTGGCTGCCCTTGGCCAGCGGGGCCACTTCGTCCAGGAAACGCTTGGCCCAGGCGATGACCTGCTCGCCGCGAGCCGGGTCGTAGCCGCCGCCCTTGGGCAGGCTGCCGATGGCGTCGGTGCCGTACAGGGCGTCATACAGGCTGCCCCAGCGGGCGTTGGCGGCGTTGAGCGCGTAGCGGGCGTTCATGACGGGCACGACCAGCTGCGGGCCGGGCACCTTGGCGATGGCGTCATCGACATTGGGGGTGTCGATGGCGAAGTCGGGGCCTTCGGGCACCAGATAGCCGATCTCGGTCAGGAAGGCCTTGTAGGCGGCCATGTCCTGGATGGGGCCCGGATGGGCGCGGTACCAGTCGTCGAGCTTCTTCTGGATGTCGTCACGCTTGGCCAGCAGGGCGCGGTTCTTGGGGCCCAGGTCGTGGATGAGGCTGGACAGGCCTTGCCAGAAGGCGTCGGCGCTGACGCCGGTGCCGGGCAGAGCCTCCTCGATCAGGTCATGAAGGGGGGCGGACACCTGCAGGCCGAATCTTTCGACACGATGGGTCATGGGAGTCTCCGTGGAATTGACGAATCTTCTGAGAACGGAATCGTTCAGGTCTTATGGGGGGATAATACTTTGCTGGCAGTATACCCGCCCGTCCCGCACGTCACGGCGGGGCCGGGCACCGTTCCGGCAGGCCGGGCCATCGGGTGCGCGGCACCCCGGTCGGGCGGCATGAGCAGGGCACGGGCGTCTCGCGGTCCGGTATTTCCCTGGTGTGGGGGTGGTGTTCGTTTTTCGGAATTTTGGCGTGATTTCGCGTTAGGTTGTGATGCGTTCGCCTATAATTGAACGATGTTGCAATCGGTGCCAACAGGTTCCGGGGGCTGTTGGCCCAGACGGTGCGCATACGCTGGCACACTGGCAGTTTGCCCCGGGCCGGACGGGCGGACCGTCTGTCCGTCCGGGCATGTGTCGTGGGTGCAGGCCTCGGGGGCACCGTCGGTTGCCGGTCTCCTCTTCATATTGTGAAACGCGTTGAAGTCTTATGAAAAGCGGTCTTCCTGATGCAGGCCTCTCGGGCCTGGTCCATTCCGATGTCCTTGAAGAAGCTCTTGCCGAGGCTTCTGCCGATACGGCCGCCGATGCAGCGGACACCCCCGCTGCCGATGTCTCTCCGGCTGCGGCAGCCGATGCAGCCGTCGGTGAGCCTGCCCCTGTGCAGGCAAAGGCGGATGCCCAGGCTGGTGACACGTCCTTGCTGCCCCCGGAAGAACTGGCACGCATCCGCCGGCTGGAAGCGCTCTATGAGGAATGGGCCGAGGTCCTGCCGCGCCTGCAGGCGGCCCAGCGGGAATGGCGGACGGCCCATGCCCGGCTGCAGGAGCTGCACCACTACTATTTCAATGGTGAATGGCGCCGCGACTATGAAGCCGATGAGGCCGGCCGGCTGCCTGAGGACATGCCGCGCGGCATCCTGTGCGAAGACACGCTGTACAACGCCTTCATTGCCGAGCGCGAGCTGGCGCTGGAATGGGTGCAGCTGGGCGCTCAGGCCCTGAAAGACGGCTGAAAGCTTTAAAGATCGCATCGCCGGCCACTTTTCGGGCCCTTTCCCGGTACAGGGCCCGGAGCGGCGCTTGCGCATTCGGATGGGGGCTGCAAGACTTCCATCATCGTGTGAATTCCTTCCTTTACTGTGGCGGCCCCGTGTGGGTCGCTGCCTGTTCTGTTCAACCCGGTGTCCATGAATTTCCCTGCCTTCCGACTGTCGCTGCTGACCCTTGCCCTGACGTGCGCCTGGGGCGCACAGGCTGCCACTGCACGTACCGATATCGCCCGGCCGACCGATTTCGCGGCACAGAGCGTGAGTCAGGGGCCGATCGTCTGTCAGAGCAGCAAGGTCAAGACCTGCGGCCGGCGGGTGGCGGGCAAGCTGGGCATGCCGGCGGGCAGTGCGCCCAAGTCGGCCTATCGCTTCGTCGAGGAGGAGTTCCTGTTTGACAGCGGCGTGGCCATCTTCCTGGAGACGGCGGTGCCGGAGAACCGCAATGCCCATGCAGGCTGGCGTCGCCGCCTGGCCTTCAAAAAGACGGCCGAGGGCTTCCAGCTGGTTCAGGTGGGCATTCAGTATCGTTGCCAGGGCGGCAGCTGGCAGAAGGATGCCTGCGGCTCGGCCAGCCAGCTTGCCCGGCGCAAGGCCGACAGCAAGGGGGCGGCCCAGGCCCAGGCAGGTAGCGCAGCAGGCCGGGCTCCGTCCGGTGCGGCCAGTGCGGCAGCGCAGGCCGGCGCGGCAGGGGCCGCAGCGGTCGCGGCCGCGCAGGCGGCTTCCGGGGCAGGGCAGGATGCACCGAACCGCATCGTGAGCGCCCGTGCCTCTGCCGCTCAGCTGGCTCAGGATCAGGACTCCGCCCGCACTACCGACGGTCAGGATCCGGCCGTGCGGGTGCTGCGCTCCGACCGCTCGGATGCCGGGGTGCGCTCGGCCACGCCTGTCGAGACCATCAGTCCCAACGAACAGGAAGCCGTGCCCGCGCTGGATGCCCGCTGGCGTCCGCGTCAGGATGCCATCGAGCAGGATGAGGCCGTGACGGCCGCCTATGACCAGAAGCAGCGGGCTGCCGAGGCAGAAAGCCAGCGCCATGCCGTGGAGCAGGCCGAGGCCGCCCGCAAGGCCGGGACCTCGGATCGCGCGGCCGATCTGGATGCGCTGCGCCGTGATGAAGCCATCGCCAACCGGGGCCTGTCCGAGGAAGATGCCCTGGTGGCCGCCCGTGAGCGCCAGAAAGGCGCGGCAGGTCAGGGCGCATCGCTGACGGGTTCGAACCGGTCTGGCGCGTCGGTCTCCGGATCTGTCCAGGGCGGCGCAGCAGGCCATGCAGATCGCAAGGGAGCCCAGTCTGCCCATGCGGCGGCCGACATCGTGGCGGCCAATCCGTCGATCTCGGCCGATCAGCTGAAACAGATGCATGCGGCCGAAGCATCGCTGGCACGGGCCACGGCGGGTTCTGCGCCGGGTGTGGTGGACGCCGGCGCTGCATCGTCCGATCAGGAAGGCGCGGACCAGGCGCAGTCCGGGTTGGCCATGATCGACCACCGGACGGATACCCGGGGCGCCGGTGCCGCCGACCAGGAGCTTGCAGGCGAGGGCGCCGGACAGCGGACGGGCAAGGAGGGGCAGCCGGCTGCTCAGGCCGGTTCAGCCCAGGGAAGAGGCAAGGCCTCCAGCGACCCGGATGCCCGGCGCGGCTGGCAGACGGCCGTGATCGAGGCGGCGGGCAGCAACCACGGCACGCGGGTGCCGGCCACGCTGCCGGCCACCGTGCGCACGGCCGATGGCTTTGCGCCGATGGCGCTGTCCACCGAGAACGCCGCACAGCTGGGCAAGCCCTGCGAGCAGCCCATCGAGATGTGCGGCAAGCAGGTTTTCGAGACGCTCTTCCCGGTGCAGGCCAGCACGCTGGCTGCGCTGCCGGTCAACCAGAGCCGGCGCGAGAGCTTCATCTACGCGGACGGCCCGGTCACGAGCGCGGTCTATCTGGTGACGATGGCCAACCTGCCCGACGACAGCATCGCGTCGCAGCGCATCCGCATCGAGTTCGTGCGGCGTGGTGCGGGCTGGGTGGCCGCATCGGCTGGTCGCCAGTTCAAGTGCCGCGAAGGTGAGCTGGTGCGGCAGCAGTGGACGGATCGTTCCTGCCGGTAAAGGTGAAAGGGGCCGGGAGTCCGGCTGGTGACGGCAGGTGGCCAGGCGCAGGCCGGCGACCTGCCTGGCGCTTACAGGGATTCCTGGCGGACCAGGTTGTCCGCAGGGGCAGTGTTGCTGGCTGTCGGACGGGCTTGGGCGCCGGCCTCATCGGCCGGCTGGTTGCTGGTGCACTTGGTGAAGTCGTTGCCGCAGATGCCGCACGATTTCTCGATACCCAGGTTGGCAATGCCGCCGCAGGAACCGGCGATGGGCTTGCGGCCGGCCATCACGCCCACGGCCATGCCGGCCACGACCAGCAGCATCACGACAAAAACCAGAAGCCAGACAATCATCGGAATCTCCATCGGGCCCGTTCCATGGGCCCGGATCAGTATTGAACCATGACGGCACTTCACGCCTGTAGTGGTGCCGCTTCAGTGCGCGAATGTAGCCTCAGGGCGCGGCGGGTGCCGGAAAGCGGGCATCGAAGGCCGGCGTGGTACGCGTCTGAAAGCCCTGGGGCGTGCGGCTGACCAGCAGTGCCGCCAGCTTGTGGCGCACGGCATAGTCGTAGCCGTGTTCGGGCCCCAGCACCATCAGCAGGGTGGACAGGCCGTCGGCCCGCATGGCTTCGGGGGTGACGACGGTGGCAGCCGCCAGCGTGTGCTCGATGGGGGAGAGCGTGCGCGGATCGATCAGGTGCGAATAGCGCCGGCCGTTCTCCTCGCGGTAGTTGCGATAGTCGCCCGAGGTGGAGATGGCCTCATCCTTCAGCTGGATCAGGCGCTGCGCCTTGCGGTCATGGTCGAGCGGGGCCTCGATGGCGATCAGCCAGGGATGGCCGCCCGGTTTCTCGCCGGCGGCACGGATCTCGCCCGTGACCTCGATCAGGTAGTCGTGGATGCCCTGGTTTGCAAAGCGCTCGGCCAGTCGGTCGATGATGTAGCCGGCGGCGATGCTGTTGAATTCGACGGTGATGGGGGCGTCCTTGCACAGCCGGTCACCGATGATCTTCAGGTGCCCCATGCCGGTGTGGGCGCGCAGGCTGGCCAGCGTGTCGGCGTCCAGGGCAGGGCGCGCAGGGGGCTGCGAAGGCTGCTTCGGGGCGCCGGATTGCGCCATCAGCTGGTCCACCGTCAGGGACTTGTCGTTGCCGGCTGCGGAGGCGCTGGGCTCAGGTGTCTTCCCCTGGGCCTTTTCGCGTGCTGCCTTCGGTCCGAACTTCCAGGCGTCGAGGACGGGCAGCAGGGTCACGTCGTAGGCCCCCTCGCTGTCGGCGGCCAGCTGCTTGGCACTGCGGGCCAGTTCCAGCGCCATGGGGGGCATCGGCCGGCAGGTGCCCGCCGGAGCGGCATTGAAGCGCGCCAGATCGGAATCGTTGCGATAGGTGGAGACGGCGGCATCAAGCTGGTCGAGCTGATGCCGGATCTCCGCCTGGACGGCTTCGGGTTCGGGCGTGCCGCTGGCACGCACATAGCTGATGTGATAGCTGCTGCCCATCGTGGGGCCGGACAGCTGGACGACATCAGGCTGGCAAGCCGCCAGCAGGGGGAGGGCGGCTGCCAGGGCCAGCAGCCGGGGGATGGGGGCGGCAGGGAAGGCGCTGGCCGCAGAGCGAACCGGACGGCGTACACCGTCCCCTTTGCCTGCCTTGCTGGGCACGGCTCAGCCCCCGAAATCGTCCAGGAAGATGCTGTCGCGCTCGACACCCAGGTCGGTCAGCATCTTGATGACGGCGGCGTTCATCACCGGGGGACCGCACATGTAGAACTCGCAGTCTTCCGGCGCCGGATGGTCCTTCAGATAGTTCTCGTACAGGACGTTGTGGATGAAGCCGGTCGGCCCCGTCCAGTTGTCCTCGGGCAGCGGATCGGAGAGCGCCAGCGTCCAGGTGAAGTTGGGGTTCTCCTTGGCCAGCTGGTCGAACTCCTCCACATAGAAGGCCTCGCGCAGCGAGCGTGCACCGTACCAGAAGCTGATCTTGCGCTTGGACTTCAGGCGCTTGAGCTGGTCGAAGATGTGCGAGCGCATGGGCGCCATGCCGGCACCGCCGCCGATGAACACCATCTCGTTGTCGGTCTCCTTGGCGAAGAACTCGCCGAACGGACCATACACCGTGACCTTGTCGCCCGGCTTCAGGTTGAACACCCACGAGGACATCTTGCCCGGCGGGATGTTGTCGCCGCCCTTGGGCGGGGGCGAGGCCACCCGGATGTTGAACTTGACGATGCCTTTCTCGCCCGGATAGTTGGCCATGGAATAGGCCCGGACGACCGGCTCGTTCACCCGGGAGACGAAGCGCCACAGATTGAACTTGTCCCAGTCGGCACGGAACTCGTCCTGGATGTGGAAGTCCTTGTAGGCCACTTCGTGCGGCGGGCATTCCAGCTGCACGTAGCCACCGGCGCGGAAGTCCACGCTCTCGCCCTCGGGCAGGCGCAGCGTCAGCTCCTTGATGAAGGTGGCGACGTTGAAGTTGGACTCGACCGTGCATTCCCACTTGCGCACGCCGAACACTTCTTCGGGCACGCGGATCTTCATGTCCTGCTTGACCGGGGTCTGGCAGGAAAGGCGCCAGCCTTCGGACGCGTCACGCCGCGTGAAGTGGGCTTCTTCGGTGGGCAGCATCTCGCCGCCGCCGGATTCGACGATGCACTTGCACTGGGCGCACGAGCCACCGCCACCGCAGGCTGAGGACAGGAAGATGTCCTGGCCGGCCAGGGTCTGAAGCAGCTTGCCGCCGGCAGGCACCGTGATCTTGCGTTCGCCGTTGATCTCGATGGTGACGTCGCCGCTGGAGACCAGCCACGAGCGCGCCACCAGGATCAGCACCACCAGCGACAGCACGATCACCGTGAACATGCCGACCCCGAGCAGGATTTCCGAATTCATGAAAGGCTTCCTCCTGCAGGCTTGGTGAGGGTTGCGTCAGGCATCACAGCTGGACCCCCGAGAACGACATGAAGGCCAGCGCCATCAGGCCGATGGTGATGAAGGTGATGCCCAGGCCCTGCAGGCCGTCGGGCACGTCGCTGTACTTGAGCTTCTCGCGGATGCCGGCCAGCAGCACGATGGCCAGACCCCACGACAGGCCCGAGCCCACACCGTAGACGGCGCTCTCGGCGAAGGTGTAGTCACGCTCGACCATGAACAGCGTGCCGCCCATGATGGCGCAGTTGACGGTGATCAGCGGCAGGAACACGCCCAGCGCGTTGTAGAGGCTGGGCACGTACTTGTCCAGCAGCATCTCCAGGATCTGCACGATGGCGGCGATCACGCCGATGTACGACAGCAGCCCCAGGAAGCTCAGGTCCACGTCGGGCAGCCCGGCCCAGGCCAGTGCACCGGGCTTGAGCAGCCAGGTGAACAGCAGGTTGTTGGCCGGCACCGTGATGGCCTGCACCACCACCACCGCCACGCCGAGACCGATGGCCGTCTGCACCTTCTTCGAGATGGCGATGAAGGTGCACATCCCCAGGAAGAAGGCCAGCGCCATGTTCTCGATGAACACGGAGCGGAAGAAAAGACTCAGATAGTGCGCGGTCATCTGCGTTGTCCCTCGTAGTCAGTCATCCCGGACGTCCGGGTCAGCTGGATGTCCATGCTCAGTACTCCTCCTCGCGCGTGTGCGGGGCCAGCCGGAAGGCCGGCGTCTCGCACTGCTCCTTTTTCCAGGTACGCAGGGCCCAGATGATCATGCCGATCAGGAAGAAGGCCGACGGCGGCAGCAGCAGCAGGCCGTTGGGCACATACCAGCCGCCATCGTTGACCACTGGCAGGATGGTGATGCCGAACAGCTTGCCGGCGCCCAGCAGCTCGCGGATGGTGCCCAGCAGCATCAGCATGGTGCTGTAGCCCAGGCCGTTGCCGATGCCGTCCATGAAGGAGAGCACGGGCGGGTTGGCCATGGCAAAGGCCTCAGCGCGGCCCATCACGATGCAGTTGGTGATGATCAGGCCCACGAACACCGACAGCTGCTTGGACAGCGAGAAGGCGTAGGCCTTGAGCAGCTGGTCGACGATGATGACCAGCGACGCGATGATGACCATCTGCACGATCATCCGGATCGAGCCCGGAATCTGCGTGCGCACCATCGAGATGAACATGCTGGAGAAGGCGGTGACGAGCGTCAGCGCGATCGACATCACCAGCGCGGTCTTCAGGTTGGAGGTGACGGCCAGTGCCGAACAGATGCCGAGGATCTGCAGCCCGATCGGGTTGTTCTTGACGATCGGGTCGAGGAGAACCTCGCGGATGGTGGGTTTGTCAGCCATGCTCAGCGTCCTCCCGTCGATGCCTGCGATGAACCCTGCGCGCCCTCACGCAGGTTCGCGATGAACGGCCCGAAGCCCTTGGGGCCCAGCCAGAAGTGCAGCAGGTTGTCCACGCCCTTGCTGGTGAGCGTGGCACCGGCCAGTCCGTCGACCTGATGGGCGGCCTGCGGGCTGGACGGATCGACCGAGCCCTTGATGATCCTGATGTCAGCCTTGCTGCCGTCGTCGCTGAAGACCTTCTTGCCCGGCCACAGCGCCTTCCAGCGGGGGTTGTCCACCTCGCCGCCCAGACCCGGGGTCTCGGCGTGCTGGTAGAAGCCCAGGCCCACGACCGTGTTCAGATCGTTCTTCAGGGCGATGAAGCCGTGCAGCGTGGACCAGAGTCCATAGCCGCGGATCGGCAGGATCAGGGTCTCCAGCTGCTTCTGCGGGCCCTCGACCTGGTAGACCACGGTGCGATGCTCGCGCCGACGGATCGAGGCGATGTCGTCCTCGCCGGACAGGGCCGACGACTGGGCCGGATCCTTGGCTGCCTGCAGGGGGTCGAAGGTTTCGGGCTTGCCGTCCTCGACGAAGCGGCCGCTGTCCAGGTCCACCAGACGCGGCTGGATCCGCTCGCGGAAGACGCGCTGCACTTCCTGCGCGCTGGCTTCCGGCTGGATCAGGCCGGCGATGACGAGGATGTTGCGCTGCTTGTCGAGCAGGCTGTTGGTGAGCTGCACGGGCTTGAGCATCACGGCCGCGCTGGCCACGATCACCGAGCACACCAGGCACATGACGAAGGCCACCAGCAGTGTCCGGCCGATGGATTCTTGCTGTTTAGACACGGCGCTTGGCCCTCCGCTTGATGTTGGCCTGGATCACGAAGTAGTCGATCAGGGGCGCACACAGGTTGCCGAACAGGATGGCCAGCATCATGCCCTCGGGATAGGCGGGGTTGATCACGCGGATCATCACCACCATCACCCCGATCACGATGCCGAAGGCCCACTTGCCGGCGTTGGTCATGGAAGCCGACACGGGGTCGGTGGCCATGAACATCATGCCGAAGGCGAAACCGCCCAGCACCAGGTGCCAGTACCAGGGCATGGCCAGCATCGGGTTGGTCGAGCCGGCAGCAAACAGGTTGAAGAGGGTGGAGAGCGCCACCATGCCGATCATCACGCCGGCGACGATGCGCCAGGCGGCGATCCGGGCCAGCAGCAGGACGCTGCCGCCCAGCAGGATGGCCAGCGTGCTGGTCTCGCCGATCGAGCCCGGCATGAAGCCGAGGAAGGCGTCGGTCCAGCTCAGGCCGTTCTGCGCCAGGGCGCCGACCCCGCTGCTTGCGGCCTGGCTCAGTGCCGTCGCGCCGGCATAGCCGTCCACGACGTTCCAGACGGATTCACCGGACAGGGAGGCCGGATAGGCGAAGAAGAGGAAGGCACGGCCCGCCAGTGCCGGGTTGATGAAGTTCTTGCCGGTACCGCCGAACACCTCCTTGCCCAGCACGACGCCGAAGCTGATGCCCAGCGCCACCTGCCACAGCGGGATGGTGGGGGGCAGCGTCAGCGAGAACAGCACCGAGGTGACGAAGAAGCCCTCGTTGATCTCGTGGCGGCGGATGGTGGCAAAGAGACCCTCCCAGAAGCCGCCAACCGCGAAGGTCACGGCATAGATGGGCAGGAAGTACACCGCCCCCTGGACGAAGTTGTCGTAGAAGCTGTTCGGGTCGAAGCCCGCCAGCATGCGCACGATCTCGATGTGCCAGCCGGTCTGCGCGGCCAGCAGCTCGGGCTGCTGGGCAAAGACCAGGTTGGCCTGATGGCCCACGTTCCACATGCCGAAGAACATGGCCGGGAAGGTGCATAGCCACACCAGGATCATGATCCGCTTCAGATCGAGGCTGTCGCGGACGTGGGCCGTGGTGCGGGTGAGCAGCCGCGGCCGGTACAGGAAGGTGTCGGCGGCCTCGTACAGCGGATACAGCTTCTCGAATCGGCTGCCCTTGTGAACCAGCGGCTCGATCCGGTCAAGCAATGCTCTCAGTCCCATGGGTCAGCCCTCCTTCTCGATGCGGGTGAGGTTGTCCCGCAGAATCGGGCCATACTCGTACTTGCCGGCACAGGCGTAGGTGCAGAGCGCGAGGTCTTCCTCGTCCAGCTCCAGGCACCCCAGCTTCTGGGCCATCTCGGTGTCGCCCACAATGAGCGAGCGCAGCAGCTGCGTGGGCAGGATGTCCAGCGGCATCACCGCCTCGTAGGTGCCGGTGGGCACCATGGCCCGGGGGCTGCCGTTGGTGGTGGTGGTCATGGCCAGCGGCTTGCGGCCGAACAGCTTCCAGACGAAGGCGCCGCTGACCGAATGCTTGTCGAATCCCGGCCGCAGGAAGTGGAACATCTGCCGGTCGGTGCCTTCACGCAGGCAGCTCACCTGCAGGTCGTAGCGACCCAGGAAGGCACAGGCGCCGCGTGCCGTGCGGCCGCCCAGCAGCGAGCCGGAAACCACGCGGTTCTCGCCCGGCTCCAGCTCGTTGGCCACCAGCTCGTCCAGGCTGGCGCCCAGTCGGGTACGCAGCAGCCGCGGCTTCTTCACCACCGGGCCGCCTAGGGCGATCACCCGTTCGGTGTCCAGTTCACCCGTGGTGAACAGGTGGCCGATGGCGATGACGTCCTGATAGTTGATGGTCCAGACGGTGCGCGTGGCATCGACCGGATACAGGAAATGGATGTGCGTGCCGGCCAGACCTGCCGGGTGAGGCCCCTCGAAGGTCTCGGTCGTCACGCCCTTCACGTCTTCGCCGGGCAGGGCAGAGCCGGGCGCCCGGCACAGGAACACCGGCGCCAGCCGCGTGAGCACCGCCAGGCCATGGCGGAAGTCATCAGCCCGTTCGGCGATGATCGTGACGGGATTGGCCGCCAGCGGATGGGTGTCGATGGCGGTGACGAAGATGTGTGCCGGCGTGGCATCCACGGCCGGGATCTTGCTGAACGGCCGCGTGCGCAGCGCCGTCCACAGACCCGAGCGCTGCAGGTTCTCACGTACCGCCTCGCCGGACAGCGAGCCCAGCTTGTCGGGACTACAGTGGGCAAAGCGCAGGGCGGCGTCCGGCGCCGATTCGTCGCCCACCTCGATCACGACCGACTGCAGCACCCGCCGCTCGCCGCGGTTGATGGCGCTGATCGTGCCGCTGGCCGGTGCCGTGACCTGCACGCCGGGGTTCTTCTTGTCGGAGAAGAGCGGCTGGCCCTTCTGTACCCGGTCCCCCACCTGCACCGCCATTGTCGGCTTCAGGCCGTGATAGTCGAAACCGATCACCGCCACGTGGTTCACCGCGCGGGCAGTCTCGATCCGCTGCTCGGGTGCACCCGTGATGGGGATGTCCAGGCCACGCTTGATTCTGACCATCTCGTTCCTATGGTTGCTGTGTTAAGTATTCACTCGTCAGCCCGGATTCTACGAACAAACCGACCGTCTGTCGGTCCCGAACGGTATAAGAACCCCGACTCTGTCAAACATTCTAAAAAAACCTGGACGATCGTGCGTGCGCAACCGTCCGGATCACTAGATGGAGGCCCAGTGTGAAGCATCGCACGGCGTGAATCGGGGCCATCCCCTAGGATGCGGGTTTCCGATACGGGCTGCTTGCCGGCCCCTTCAACCCACAGGAAACCGTCGTGATCCGCTCCTTCCCGTCCGTTGCCGTGCCCGACCACCTGCGCCGCAAGGCGCTGGCCATTGCTTCCGTGACTGCGTTGCTGACCCTGGCCGCCTGCGGCGGAGGTGGCGGCGATGCGGGTGCTTCCGCCTCGTCCGGTGGTGCGATTGATGCCGGCCGCGGTCTGGCCGGTTCGCAGGCGCATGCCTCGCTGGATGTCGACGGCCCCCAGGATGCCCGGCCGGCCGTGCCCAACGAGGGCATCGACTTCAGCGCCGAGCAGAACGTCGGCACCCTCCCGGTGGCCGATGAAGCGGCCGACGTGAACGACTCGGTCGTGGCCCGCAAGGCGCTGCCCGTGGCCGCCAAGGCCGCCACCGAAGGTGCCTGGGGCGGCCAGATGAAGTGGGCCTTCATCCCCATCCACGTCGTGGTGCTGCCCGATGGCCGCGTGATGACCTATGGCTCGACCGACCGGGGCGAGCAGGGCGCCAAGTTCTACTACGACGTCTGGGATCCGACGCTGGGGGGCGACGAGGCCTCCCACCTCACGCTGCCCAACACCACCCAGACCGACATCTTCTGCTCGGCCCAGGTCGTGCTGCCGCTGACCGGCGACGTGTTCATTGCCGGCGGCGACATCTACAGCGATGCCCGCGGCCGCAGCATCAACCAGCCCATCAACGACACGACCATCTTCCGTCCGGGCAGCAACACCATCGAGGCGGCGGCCAAGATGCAGCGCAAGCGCTGGTACGCCACCGCCACCACGCTGCCCAACGGCGAAGTCTTCGTGCAGGGCGGCAAGGGTGGCAACGACCACCCCGAGATCCGTCGCAACGACGGCAGCAACTTCCTGCTGTCCGGCATCACCACCTCCGACCTGCGCGAGGACTATCCGCGCAACTGGGTGGCCCCTGACGGCAACATCTTCGGCTTCTCCAAGTCCCAGATGTACCGGATGAAGCTGGACGGCAACGGCACCCGTACCGACCTGGGCACGCTGAACTACAAGTCCGACTGGGAAGGTTCGGCCGTCATGTTCGAGCCGGGCCGCATCCTGCTGACCGAGGCACTGGGCAACCGCGCCGCCATCATCGACATCCGCGGCGACATGCCCGTGGTGACCGATGCCGGCACGATGAGCAACACCCGCATGTGGCACAACAGCACCGTGCTGGCCGACGGCACGGTCGCCATCAGTGGGGGCGCCGAGTACTTCGACTTCCACAAGGCCACGGCGCGCAATCCCATCTATCACCTGGAATTCTGGAACCCGAAGACCGGTGTGTGGACGCGCGGCCCGTCGCAGAAGCGCATGCGCCTCTATCACTCCACCGCCACGCTGCTGCCTGACGGTTCGCTGTTCACCGGCGGTGGTGGCGCCTACGGTCCGGAGAGCAACCTCAACGCCGAGGTCTACTACCCGGCCTATCTGTACAACGCCGACGGCACGCCGGCCCAGCGTCCCACGCTGGACAAGGCCCCGATGGTGGTGCAGCCCGGCGGCAGCATGGTGCTGGAGTCCGCCCAGGCCGAGACCATCCGTCGCGTGACGATGGTGGCCACCGGCTCGGTCACGCACTCGTTCAACATGAACCAGCGCTTCATCGAGCTGTCGTTCCGCCGCGAAGGCAACCGCCTGGTGGCCAAGCTGCCGTCCAACGTGAACGACACGCCCCCCGGCTACTACATGGTGTTCATCCTGAACGAGGCCGGCACGCCCTCCATCTCGAAGATGGTGCGCGTGAACGTGGCTGGCCAGGCCACGGTCGACCCGGACGTGGTGCCCATCTACCGCTATGCGGCCAACGACGGGACCAGCCTGCGCTACCGCTACAGCCCGGACCCGGCCCTGGGTGGTGAGTGGGTGCGCCAGGGCGAGGCCTTCCTGGCCTACGCCAGCCAGAAGAACAACACGGTGCCCGTGTACCGCTATTCGGCCACCACGGGCGGCAAGGTGCGCTACAAGTACACCACCGACGGTTCGCTGCGCTCGGCAGGCTGGCTGCGTGAAGGCATCGCCTTCTACGCCTACAACCAGCCAGGCGAAGGCCGCACGGGCGTGGATGAGTACAAGAAGGTGCAAGGTGGCTGGTACCTGAACTACGCCACGGCCGGCAACAGCGCAGGCAGTGGCTGGGAGTTCGCCGGTCACATCTTCCACGTGCCCAGCAGCCGCGCCCAGAAGGAGCCGGAAGCACCGCGTGACACCGAGGCGCCTTCCGTGCCGGGTGGCGTGCACGCCCAGGCCCAGGGCAACGATGCCGTGCAGCTTTCCTGGGGCAAGTCCAGCGATGCGGGTGGCTCGGGTCTGGCCGGCTATCGGGTCCGCCGCGACGGCATGGACATCACGCCCAACCTGCTGCAGACCGAGAGCCTCATCGACCGCAACCTGAAACCCGGCGACTACAGCTACACGGTGGAAGCGGTGGATGGCGCCGGCAACACCTCGGCCGTCTCGGCCCGCGTGCAGGTGACGCTGCGTGATGCCCAGGCTGAACGGGATGCTGCGCTGGCAGCGGCCAACCTGGTGCGTGTGTATCGCTACGTCGCCCCCGGCGGTGATGGCGACCTGCGCTATGTGTACAGCGCCGATGCGTCGGTGAGCGGTGAGTGGACCCGTCAGGAGCTGGCCTTCTACGCCTACGCCAAGCCGCAGCGCAACACCGTGCCGGTGTATCGCTACCTGGCCCGTGGTGCGGACGGTACCGCCCGCTATCTGTTCAGCATCAACCCCTGGCTGGGCAACGGCTGGACGCGCGAGCACGTCGTCTTCCATGTGCTGCGCTACCCGCAGCGTGGCGCCCAGGCGGTCAACGAGTTCTACCGCATGCGTGACGGCTGGTATCTGGGCTACAGCACCCGCTCCAGCTTCGGGGAGTCCGGCAGCTGGCGCCGTTATGGTCGCGTGTTCTACGTGCCGACCTTCAACGAGAAGAACTGAGGGACGGGCAGGTGGATGCAAGTACGCCCCGATGAAGCGGGGCGTACCGTGGGGCGGGAAATCCCGCCTGCATGAATCCTGATCGATGCCGGACCTGTCGCAAGACGGGCCCGGCATTGTTCGTTCAGACCATGTAGTCTTGCACCTCGTCGGCGATGTCTTCCATCTCCTCTTCCTCGATCTTCTGCGGTCCTTTCGGATCGAGCGGGGTGAACCAGCCCAGGGCGGCATAGATCAGCCCGATGAGTGGCGAGAGCCAGCAGAACAGGGCAAACGGGGCGTAGAGGAAGGCGCTGATGCCCAGCGTGCTGGTGACGAAGGCGCCCCCGTTGTTCCAGGGGATGAGCGGCGAGACCAGCGTGCCCCAGTCCTCGATGGTGCGCGACAGGATGGAGCGGTCATAGCCCATCTCGGCGTACTTGGACTTCATGAGGCGGCCGGGCAGCACCAGCGAGGTGTAGACCTCACCGGCCACCATGCCCACGGTCAGCACCGAGCCGGCCGAGGTGAGCACCAGCGAGAAGCGCGAGGAGATGACCTTGTTGATCTTGAGCAGGATGGCGTGGAAGGTGCCATAGGCTTCCAGCACGCCCACGAAGGCCAGCGACAGGAACATCATGGTGATGACCCAGCCCATGTTGAGGATGCCGCCCTTGGTGAGCAGCTTGTCGACGTATTCCTGACCGGTGGTGGCGGTGTAGCCGTTCATCAGGATGCCGGAGATCTTGTCGAGGCTCACGCCCTGGTAGAACACCGCGATGAGCGCACCGATGAAGACGCCGGTGCACAGCGTGCCCATCACCGAGTACTTGCGAAAGCCCATGGTGATGACCACGACCGGCGGGATGAGGGTGACCCAGCCCAGCTGGAAGTTGCTCTGGACCGTGTTCTGGATGGCCTCGCGCATTTCCAGGCTGCCCATGCCGCCATCGGTGCCATAGTCCATGCCCACCCAGGTGTAGATGATGAGCGTGAGCGCATAGGCGGGAATGGTGTTGGTGAGCATCGACCGGATGTGGCTCCAGAGGTCGGTGCCGGCCACGGCCGGGGTGAGGTTGGTGGTGTCCGACAGCGGCGACATCTTGTCACCGAAGAAGGCACCCGAGACTACGGCGCCCGCTGCCCAGTACTCCGGCACGCCCAGCGCCTGGGCAATGCCCATGATGGCCAGGCCGACGGTACCCACGGTGCCCCACGAGGTGCCGGTGGCCAGTGAAACCACCGTGGCCAGGATGCAGGTGGCGGGCAGGAAGATGCGCGGGCTGAGCATGCCCAGACCGAAGTCCAGAATGGTGGGCACCGTGCCGGCGGCGATCCAGCTGGCAATGACCATGCCCACACACATGATGATGATCATCGTGGGCAGCGCCACCTTCATGACCCGGTACATGTTGTGCTCCATGTCGATCCACTTCCTGCCCTTGAGCGACATGAAGAGCCCGGTGATGCAGATGCCGATGATCAGCGGGACGTGCGGCGTGTAGTCCTTGAAGATGAAGAACTGCACCATCAGGATGGCAGTGGTCAGCAGAAGTGGTGCGACCTCGAACCAGAACGGATAGTCGCTCCGGTTCCTGAAGCTTTGCAGCATGGCGGGGGTCTCCTTGTACGAAGGCCCGGGAGAACCGGGACCTCGCTGTCATGTGAATGTTTATGTGACGCCATTGTCAGTGGGCTGGCATGAATTGTGCAAGCGACACACGGCGGTCTTAGGGGAAGCCCTGATGGGCCACCACCCGGCCGCACCCGTCGCGGCACCCATGCCCGATCGGGCAGACAGAGATGCGCCAGACGCGCAGTACCTTCGCCCGATCCCTAAACCATGGACGGAACGGAAGTCTTCGGGTTTTGCTTCCATTCTTCGGGCGTTGCTTCCATTGCCGATGTGGATTTGCCGGGCCGCTTTCAGGGGCGGGCTCATAATGCGCGAAGCGCCTGCCATGGCTGCGGACGATGTGCCGTCGGCCGGGCAGTGTCCTGCCGTCCCTTTCGAGCCAGCCCCTCGTTATGCCAGAAGCCGCGCCATCTTCCGTTTCCGAGCGTACCCCGTCGCCAGCACCCGATTCGGGTGGTCCTCCGGCAGGGCAATCGGGCCGCGCCTTCACGCTGCGCCCGATCCTGTTTGCCTACATGTGCGGCACCATGGCGATGATGGCCTTTGTCTCCATCGTCGGCTCGCTGTCGCGCCAGCTGGGGCTGGCGCCGTGGCAGGCCGGGATGGCGGTGACGGTGAGTGGCGTGCTGTGGATGCTGATGGCTCCTATCTGGGGCCGGGCCAGTGACCGCCTGGGCCGCCGGGCCGTGATGCTCACCGGCTTTGCCGGCTTCTTCGTGAGCTACTGCGCCATGAGTGGCTGGCTGGTGGCGGCCATGCGCATGCCGATGAGTGTCGGGCTGGTCTTTGCCGGGCTGGTGCTGACGCGCGGCGCCATCGGCGGCTTCTATGCGGCGGCGCCCACGGCCAGCCAGGCGCTGATCGCCGACAACCTGCCGCCCGAGCGGCGCGTGGCCGCGATGGCATCGCTGGGCGCAGCCAATGGAGCGGGTCTGGTGCTGGGGCCTGCACTGGCGGCACAGCTCACGCACTTCGGGCTGGAGGCGCCGCTCTATCTGACGGCGCTGCTGCCTGCACTGGGATTGGCGGTGCTGTGGAAGTTCCTGCCGGCTACGCCGCCGGTCGGCGCACGTCCGGGACAGTCGCCGCGCCTGTTGGATCCGAGGTTGCGACGGCCGATGGTGGCGGCCTTCACGGCGCTGTTCACGGTGGCCGTGGGGCAGATCGTCGTGGGCTTCTTTGCCATCGACCGATTGGGCATGACGCCGGGGGAAGGGGCGCAGGCGGCCGGCATGGCACTGACCACCGTGGGCGTGGCGCTCATCATCACGCAGATGGTCGTGCGGCGGGTCATGTTGCCACCGGGCCGGATGATCTGCATCGGCATGACCACGGCCGGCATCGGCTTCGGATCGGTGCTGCTGGCCACCGGCGTGCCGACGCTGATGCTGTCCTACTTCGTTGCAGCGGCGGGCATGGGCTTCGTGTTCCCGGCCTTCACGGCCATGGCGGCCAATGCGGTGCAGCCGCACGAGCAGGGTGCGGCGGCCGGTTCGGTAGGGGCGGCCCAAGGGCTGGGCAATGTGCTGGGGCCGCTGGCCGGTGCGCTGCTCTATGAGATTTCGCCCACCGTGCCGTACGCCCTGGCGGCCGTGCTGCTGCTGGGGGTGGCCGCCTGGGTAGGGCGCACGGGGAAACCGGACAGGGAAGGACAAGGCTAGGCTGAGCCCGTCCTGTGCATCCGTCCGGGCCTTTTCCTGAAGGCCTGACCCATGATGTTTCCGCTCCTGGCCGCGGGCGGCACGGATATTTCATCAGGCCGATGCCATCCGGGCAGCCAGCTCATTGTCCAGCGCCACGGCGCGGGCGAAGGCCGGGCGCGATATCTGACGCTTGGCGTAGGGGCCCAGGACCGGGTCGTCGATGGACAGCACCGGACGGTTGCGTGGATTGTCGGTATCGGTGCCCCGCGGCTGCATGAACTGCATCAGCAGGCCCGCGTAGTAGAGGTCCAGCACCGTGGTGTGGTCACCCACCACATGCTCGCGCGTCTTCAGGTGTTCCCGCAGGGTGTTGAAGGCAGTGTCGAAGTCGCCATAGCCGACGGAAAAGCGGCGTTCCGGATCGTTGTCCGGGAGCTGGAAGCGGCGGTCCATGGCGGCGTATTCCAGATGCAGCGCAAAGCACATCCAGCGGTAGAACTCGCCCCGTTCCACATGGCCCGCGGGCGGGATCAGGTTCTTTTCCGGGAACTGCTCGGCCAGCCAGGTGCAGATGCCCAGCGCCTCGGTCAGCACGGTGTCGTCCACCTTCAGTGCCGGCACCTTGCCCATCGGGTTCACGGCGAGGTAGGCGGCCGATTTCATCGGCTCGCCATAGGGCACCGGCACCACCTCATAGGTGGCTTCGCATTCTTCCAGCATCCAGCGCACCATGCGGCCGCGGGAAAGGGGGTTGGTGTAGAGGGTGAAGTGGCTCATCGTGGGCTCCTGGGGTGGGGAAGGCCAAGCGCTTCCCGAACATGAAGCCACTATACGCCGGGCTGCTGTCAGTTTCTGTCAGGAGGCGGCAGGTGACCGGACTGTCAGACGGACTCACGACTTTTTCAGGTGCTGGTGAAGCATCTGCGGGTGGCGTGAGCGCGTCGTTCGGCTGCGGGATCCGGTCCGGGGAATGCCCTTGCACGATCACGGATCGTACCGGCTCAGATCAACGCCGGTGTGGCGTTGCCATTCGGCCAGCATGCGCAGGCGGGGCAGCGGGCAGGGGCCGGCGGGCTGGGCCCGCTTCATGCGGTCGGTGCGGAAGTGGCGGAAGTCCTGGCGCAGTTCGCACCAGGCGGCCAGCACCAGGGTCTCGTCGAAATAGCCCAGCGCCAAGGGCCAGACAATGCGCTGGCTGGTGTGGCCCTCGGCGTCGGTGTAGTCCAGACGCAGACGCTGGTTCTCGCGCAGGGCGGCGCGCACGGTGGGCTGCACGCCGTTGGTGGGCAGCACGCCGTTCTCGTCGCTTTCGGTGTTCTGCCGCTGCCGTCGGCCGGCAGGGTAGAGCGCCTGCTCGTCGAAGATGGGGGTCAGCCGTGGTGGCAGGATGGCACCGATCTTGGAGAGCGCCGAGCGGGCATCGTCGGCCAGGGCCGGGTCGGCGTGCCGCCCCACCCAGCGCAGTCCCAGCACCAGGGCCTCGATCTCGCTTTCGCGGAACATGAGGGGCGGCAGGGTGGGGCCGCCCTTCTTCAGCACGTAGCCCACGCCGGCTTCGCCCTGGATGTCGGCCCCCTGGCGGCGCAGGGTCTCGATGTCGCGGTAGAGGGTGCGGACGCTGATGTCCAGCTGCTCGGCCAGTGCCTGGGCCTGCAGCGGCTGCCGGCTGCGGCGCAGCCGCTGCATCAGCTCCAGCAGGCGTTCGGCGCGGGTCATGGGGCAACCGGCTCAGTCGTCGCCATGCGGCCATTCCTCTTCTTCGCCCCGCAGGGCGGCCTGGACGGCCTCGCGGGTGCTTTCGCGCTGCGCCACGACCAGCTCGGCCATCTGCTTGTTATTGAAGGGGCCGAGCGTGGGGTCGTAGACGCGGGCCTGCTCGATCATGCCGTGGCGATCGTGGCGGTAGAAGATCTTGCCGACCTTCTCGGCGTCGTCGCGGCTCATGCCCAGCCTTTCCAGGGCACGCTTGCCGGCACGGATGGCGGCGTCGAAGGTCTCGCGCACGATCTCGTTGGCACCGGCTTGGTACAGGTCGAAGGTGTGCAGTCGATCGTAGGCACGGGCCACGATGTCGATGTTGGGGTTCACCTCGCGGGCGAAGTGGGCGATGGACAGTGCCTGTTCGCGGTTGTCGATGGCGATCACCAGCAGGCGGGCGTTCTCGATGCCGGCCGTCAGCAGCAGTTCAGGGCGGGAAGCGTCGCCGAAGTGGGTCTTGATGCCGTAGCGGTTGAGCCCGGCCACGGTGGTCGGATCCAGGTCGATGACGGTGGTGCTGTGGCTGCTCATCTGCAGCATGCTGTTGACGATCTGGCCGAAGCGTCCCATGCCCACCACCAGGATCGGATGGTGTTCGTCGAAGGTGTCGGCCTCGCGGGCCTCGCCGGCCGGGGCGGGGTTACCGAAGCGCTGGTAGAGTACCAGCACGAGCGGGGTGATGGCCATCGACAGCACCACGATGGCCGTCATGTTGGCGTTGACCCGCGCATCGATCACGCCGGCACTGGCTGCTGCCGAGTACAGCACGAAGGCGAACTCACCTCCCTGGGCCATCAGCAGTGCGCGGTCCATGGCATCCGTGTGGTTGCTGCCGGCAAAGCGGGCCACCCCATAGACGCAGAGGGCCTTGGTCACCATCAGCGCGATGACGCCCGAGACGATGATGCCCCAGTTCTCGGCCACCACCTTCAGGTCCAGCGCCATGCCGACGCCCAGGAAGAAGAGACCCAGCAGCAGCCCGCGGAACGGTTCGATGTCGGCTTCCAGCTGGTGCCGGAAGCTCGATTCGGACAGCAGCACGCCGGCCACGAAGGCGCCCATGGCTATCGAGAGGCCCCCCATTTCCATCAGCAGGCCGGCACCCAGCACCACCAGCAGCGCGGCAGCGGTCATGACCTCCCGGGCACGGCTGGCGGCCAGCACGCGGAACAGGGGGTTGAGCACCCAGAGGCCCGCGGCCACCAGGGCGGCCAGACTGAGCAGGGCAGTGCCGATGGTCTGCCACAGCGGTGTGGCATGCGCGGCACTCTCGGGTGTGGCAGGCGCGAGGAACGCGACGATGGCCAGCAGCGGGACGATCAGCAGGTCCTCGAACAGCAGGATGGAAACGATGCGCTGGCCACGCGGCGAGGCCAGTTCCTGCCGCTCGCCCAGCACCTGCATGACGATGGCGGTGGAGGTGAGCACGAAGCCGGTGGCACTGACAAAGGACACCGCCCACGAAAAGCCGAAGAGCACGCCGACGAAGGTCAGCAGGATCGAGCAGAGAATCACCTGCAGGCTGCCCAGGCCGAAGATCTGCCGACGCAGGCCCCACAGGTGCGAGGGCTTCATCTCCAGTCCGATGACGAACAGGAACATCACCACCCCGAATTCGGCAATGTGGATGATGGCGTGCGAATCGGTGACCAGGGCCAGGCCGTAGGGGCCGATGGCCAGGCCGGCGGCCAGATAGCCGAGTACCGAGCCCAGGCCCAGTCGCTTGAAGAGGGGCACGGCCACGACGGCGGCGCCCAGCAGGGAGACGACCTGGATGAGGTCGAACGAGGAACCTTCTGCTGCCATGAAACGGGGATTCGAGGAGAGGGGATGCGGCGGTCCCGGGGGACCGTGCGGGGAAGAGGAGGGGCGATGGTAACACCACCGACGGGGGGTGAAGCGGGCCCGCCGATTTCAGTGGGCCGGGGGAAGCCCTGTCCAGTGGGGGGCCTGAGGTTCGGGAGTCCCTTGGGGCCGGGGTATCCTGATTGGTCAACGAGGAGGAATCATCATGACGCAACGGAATCCCTGGCGAGTCTTCATCATCCACGGTTTCGACGCTTCGCCCGAGGAGCACTGGTTCCCCTGGCTGGAGGCGCAGCTGCGGGAACGGGGGATTCAGGCCATCCGCCTGCGGATGCCCGAGAGCAGCCACCCGGACTTCGACCGCTGGCAGGCCACGATGCGCGAGGCCATCGGGCAGCCGGATGAACACACCATCCTGGTGGCGCACAGTCTGGGCACCATCAGCGTGCTGCATTTTGCCAGCCAGTCCGGTGCGAAGCGGCTGGGCGGCATCGTGCTGGTGTCGGGCTTTGCGGGGCGGATCCCGGGGCTGTCCACGCTGGATGGCTTTGACGTGGATGCCTATGCGGACCGGGCGAAGGTCGATGCGGCCACGATTCACGCCATGTCGCCGGTCGTGCATCACGTCATCAGCACCAACGACTATGTGGTGCCGCTGGCCGTGAGCGAGCAGCTGGCGCAGCGTCTGGGCGGTACGGTGCACCGGGTGCCGGACGCCGGCCACTTCCTGGACCGCGAGGGTTTCACCGAGCTGCCGGTAGTGCTGCAGGCGGTGGAGGATGTCGTTCAGGGCGCCGGGGGGTCGGGGAGGTAGGGGGCAAAGGACGGGCCGTGCGTTGCGAGACTCAGCGGACAGTGTGAGCGATGCCGAATCGTTCTGCGAGGCTGTTCAGCCTTCTGTCGAGCGTCCAGAGCAGAGCGTTCTCCGTCATCAGGGTCGAGGCCAGCAGCATCAGATCGACGAGGCCGCAGCCCAGACCGTAGAGACGATGGCGTTCGATGAAGGCCATCAGTTCGTTCAGACTGCATATCTGGGTGCTGCGCAGCTCGGCCAGCCAGGCGAGGACTCGGGTGCGATCAGGCGGGGTGCCGCATGCGAGCTCACCGATGACGAAGGGATGCACCAGTACACGGTCCTGATGAAGCAGTGTTGTCAGTGCTTCATTGCCATGCCTGAAATGATCAACCCAGACGCTGCTGTCTACGAGGATGGCGCGTGTCGTCATGGCAGCGACGGAAAACCATCTTCGTTTCGAGAAGTGGCAGGCTGGGCCTGGATGGATGCAGGATCGTCGGAATGGGAGCGCCGCGGCGGAAGCTGCATGTCAGGCATACTGCCTCCCAAGGCGGCCAGACGCTTGGCCGACTGGATACGGACGAAGGTCTTGACGGCCTCCCGGAAGAGGTCGGCCTTGTCCATGTCAGGGTCGGCAACAGCGAGCGCTTGTTCGTAAAGTGCGTCATCCAGTGTGACCGTAGTGCGCATCGGAAGGCTCCATTCGATTTGATGTCATTTTGCATCAGGATTGATGATTCTTGCAATGCTCTATCAGGCTTCTCACCGAGCTGCCGGTGGTGCTGCAGGCGGTGGAGGATGTCGTTCAGGGCGCCGGGGTGGCGGGGAGGTAGGGGTTTCAGGAGGACTCTCTGTCCCTTGATATTGTGGGATATCAGCTAGTTGTGTACACTTGGATACACATTTCGCCATTACGGAATCAGGCCATGCAGATCGTCAAGGCAGGGATCAGAGAGTTTCGTGCGGGGCTGGCTGAGTACATTCAGGATGGTTCACCCGTGGCCGTGACCCGACATGGCCAGACGGTGGGTGTGTTCATCCCGACGCAGACCGGAGAGACAGTCGATATGGCTGCTCTTGAGCAGGCCAGCAGTGCACTTGATGCGCTGTTGACCATGCACCGGATCGACCCGGAAGAGCTGGTGGATGAGTTCAAGTCAGCGCGCAGGGAGGCTCGCACAGGCGCACGGAAGCGTGTGATCGAGGGGGCCAGGTGATCCGGTACGGCAAGCCGTTGCTGGTGCTGGACGCCAATATTCTGATACGCGCGGTCCTGGGGAGCAGGGTCCGGAACATCATCTTCAGCAACCAGGCTCATGCACGGTTTTTCGCGCCTGATGTCGCCTATTCGGACGCGAGGACGTATCTGCCAGGGTTATTTGCCAAGCGTGGCCTGAGTGCCGAAAGCGCCATGAACCTTCTGGAGATGCTGGAGGGTCTGGTTCGGCCCTTGTCATTGGATGCCTATGGACACATGCAAGTGCAAGCGCTGCAGCGTATCGGTGGCAGGGATGCTGATGACTGGCCGATTGTCGCGTCGGCGCTTGTACTGGATTGCCCCATATGGACGGAGGATCAGGATTTTTTCGGAACCGGAGTGCCTACCTGGACGACTGATCGTGTCGAGCTTTATCTGAAAAATAAGGGATAATCTTCAGAGTCCAGTCACGGCCGGTTCCGCGGCCATCATCATCACTGAAGGAATCGTCATGACAGCGCAAGTCGTCCGGCCAGTGGCCATCTGTGTGTTCCGGCATGAGGGCAAGATCCTGGTGGCGCGGGGGCACGATCCGCACCGCAACGGAGCCTACCTGAGGCCGCTGGGGGGTGGCATCGAGTTCGGTGAGTCCGGCGCGCAGACGCTGGCCCGGGAGCTGAAGGAGGAGCTGGGCGCGGAGATCGCCGAGGTCCGCCTCATCGGCGCGCTGGAGAACCGTTTCAAGATCGGCAATGAGCCGCGTCACGAGATCGTGCTGGTCTTCGATGCCCGCTTCGAGGATCCGTCCTTCTACACCCGGGAGGTGATCCGGGGCAAGGAAAGCGATGGCACCGACTTCTCGGCCATCTGGCACCGGCCCGAGGAGACCCGGGCCGACTGCCCGCTGTATCCGGAAGGGCTGAAGGAGCTGCTGGCATCCGTCCCGGCACCGACCGTGACGAAGGCGCCCGCCAAGCCGGCTCGCCGGAAGAAGTCGCTGGTCGATCTGCTGCACGCGCACCGGGCCGACATCGAGCAGATCATCGTCCAGTTCGAGGAGGCCATGCCGCCGGCGCCGAAACGGCGCTGAGGCAGGGCGCTGAAGATACGGCGCTGAAGGCATGACCGGCCCGATCCCTCGGGCGGGTGCTCAGACAGCATGAAAAAACCGGGCCTTGTGCCCGGTTTCTTGTTGGGACCGTGCCCGCCACGGTCTGGCGGGCCGTCCGGCCTGGGCCCATCGGTTCTCCGGCCACGCCCCCGCAGGGGCGTGGCCTTCCGCCTTCAGGGCGATGACGGCGATCAGGCCATCGTCATCAGGCTGGCGTTGCCACCGGCAGCGGCGGTGTTGATGCTGATGGACCGTTCGGCCAGCAGGATCTCGTTGCCGTAGTGCTGGCCGCTCTTGAGCTGCGCCGGCGTCAGGCCTTGCAGGTTGACGATCGGGCCGCTGCGCTTGACCAGACGCTGGTTCAGGGCCTTGAGCTGCTCGGCCTCACCCTCGAAGAGCGCACCCTCGAAGGCAGCGCTGTCGATCTCGGCGTCGGTGATCTGCTTGACCTTGGCGCGCACCGAGGCGGGCAGGCCGGTCAGCACGTCGGCCGCGGCGCCCGAGGCCACGAACAGCGCCTGGTTGCCGGTGGCCAGGCAGGTGGCCAGCTGGGCCACGGCACCGGCCGGGCTGCTGGCCACGCACAGCACGCGACCACGACCTTCCTGGCGATAGGTGTTGCTCTCGCCGGTGGGGCCGGGCATGGTCTGTTCTTCGGTGCCGATCTGGGCGTCGTCCAGGGCCTTGAGGTACTGGCGGGCCAGGGTGGTGTCGGCCTCGACCAGACCGGCCTTGGGCAGCCACTCGGTCAGGGCCGCCAGGGCGGCGGCGCTGTCGGCCGTGCGCGGGATGACGGTCGGCGGACGCTTCGAGAGCAGGCGCTTCAGGTACAGCGGACCACCGGCCTTGGGACCGGTGCCCGACAGGCCCTCACCGCCAAAGGGCTGCACGCCCACCACGGCACCGACGGTGTTGCGGTTGACGTACAGGTTGCCGGCGTGGATCTGCGGCAGCACGCGGTCGATGGTCTCGTCGATGCGGGTGTGCACACCGAAGGTGAGGCCGTAGCCGGTGCCGTTGATGTCGCGGATCAGCGATTCGAGGTCGTCACGCTTGTAGCGCAGCACGTGCAGCACGGGGCCGAAGACTTCGCGGCCCAGGTCCTTGATGCTCCGGATCTCGATGAGCGTGGGCGGCACGTAGGTGCCGGCGGCCATGGCCTGATGGTCGGCGCGTGCGCTGGCGGGCTGGCTGACGCGGTAGCCCTTGGCGCGCATCGTGTCGATGTGCTTGACGATGTTGTCGCGTGCCTCGGTGTCGATCACGGGGCCCACATCGGTGGCCAGCACGCCGGGGTTGCCCTGACGCAGCTCGCGGGTGGCACCTTCCAGCATGGTCAGCACCCGGTCGGCGCTGTCTTCCTGCACGCACAGCACGCGCAGGGCCGAGCAGCGCTGGCCGGCCGAGTCGAAGGCCGAAACCAGCACGTCCTGCACCACCTGTTCGGTCAGCGCGGAGGAGTCCACGATCATCGCGTTCTGGCCGCCGGTCTCGGCGATCAGCGGGATGGTGTGACCTTCGCTGTCCAGGCGCTGGGCCAGGGTGGCGGCAATCAGGCGTGCCACTTCGGTGGAGCCGGTGAACATGACGGCGGCAATGCGCGAGTCGGCCACCAGCGGGGCGCCCACCTGCACGCCGTCGCCCGGCAGCAGCTGCAGCACGTCGGTGGGGACGCCAGCCTCGTGGAGGATGCGCACGGCTTCGGCGGCAATCAGCGGCGTCTGCTCGGCCGGCTTGGCAATGACCGGGTTGCCGGCAGCCAGTGCGGCCGAAACCTGACCGGTGAAGATGGCCAGCGGGAAGTTCCACGGGCTGATGCACAGCACCGGACCCAGCGGCTGGTGGGTGTCGTTCCGGAACTCGGCCGTCACCTGGTTGGCGTAGTAGCGCAGGAAGTCCACGGCCTCGCGGATCTCGGCGATGGCGTTGGGCAGCGACTTGCCGGCCTCGCGGATCACCAGACCCATCAGGATCGCCATGCGGTCTTCCATCAGCTGGGCGGCGCGCTGCAGGCAGGCGGCGCGGTCAGCCGGGGACACGTCCTTCCAGGTCTTCGCGGCGGCTTCGGCCGTCTTCAGCGCAGCCTCGATGTCGGCCGGCGTGGCTTCCACCACGTGGCCCACCACGTCCTGGTGATCGGCCGGGTTCAGCACGGGCTTGGCATCCTCGGGCAGCTTGGCGCCCTTGCCGGTGGCGGGTGCCGGGCGGTTGCCGGGCTGGGCCAGCCAGGCCTGCTTCGTGCTGGCCAGCAGGCCTGCCGACAGGGTGGCCAGCTGCTGCTCGTTGGCCAGATCGATGCCCGAGGAATTGGTGCGCTTGCCGAAGACTTCGGTGGCGTACAGGTCGACCGGCAGCGGGATGCGGTCGTGCGGGGCGCCCACCGGCGAGATGGAGGCCGCTTCCTCGATCGGGTTGGTGATCAGCTGGTCGATCGGCAGCGACGGATCGCTGACGCGGTTGACGAAGGAGGTGTTGGCGCCGTTTTCCAGCAGGCGGCGCACCAGGTAGGCCAAGAGCGTCTCGTAGGTGCCCACCGGGGCGTAGACGCGGCACGGCCGGCCCAGGCCGCCTTCGGAGACGGGCTTGGTGACCTGCTCGTAGAGCGGTTCGCCCATGCCGTGCAGGCACTGGAACTCGTACTGGCCCGGGTAGTAGTTCTGGCCGGCCAGCTCGTAGACGGTGGCCAGCGTCTGGGCGTTGTGGGTGGCAAACTGCGGGTAGATGGCGTCCGGGGCATCCAGCAGCTTCTTGGCACAGACCTGGTACGACACGTCGGTGTGCACCTTGCGGGTGTAGACCGGGTAGCCGTCCATGCCGTCGAGCTGGGCGCGCTTGACCTCGCTGTCCCAGTAGGCGCCCTTGACCAGGCGGATCATCAGCCGGTGGTGGCTGCGGCGGGCCAGGTCGATCACGTAGTCGATGACATACGGGCAGCGCTTCTGGTAGGCCTGGATCACGAAGCCGATGCCGTTCCAGCCGGCCAGCGCCGGGTCAAAGCACAGCGACTCCAGCAGGTCCAGCGAGATCTCCAGCCGGTCGGTTTCCTCGGCGTCGATGTTGAGCGGGATGTCGTACTGGCGGCAGAGCAGGGCCAGCTGGCGCACGCGGGGCAGCAGCTCGGCCTGCACGCGATCGACCTGGGCACGGCTGTAGCGCGGGTGCAGGGCCGAGAGCTTGATGGAGATGCCGGGACCCTCGTAGATGCCGCGGCCGGCCGAGGCCTTGCCGATGGCGTGGATGGCCATCTCGTAAGAGGCCATGTAGGCCTGGGCGTCGGCTTCGGTGGTGGCGGCCTCGCCCAGCATGTCGTAGGAGTAGCGGAACCCCTTGGCTTCGTACTTGCGGGCGTTGGCCAGCGCTTCCTCGATGGTCTCGCCGGTGACGAACTGCTCGCCCATCATCCGCATGCCCAGGTCCACGCTCTTGCGCACCAGCGGCTCGCCGCCCTGCTTGAGGACGCGGGTGAGCGCCGAGGCCAGCTTGTTCTCGCTGCTGGTGCCCACCAGCCGGCCCGTGATGACCAGGCCCCAGGTGGCGGCGTTGACGAAGATGGACGGGGACTGGCCCACGTGGGCCTTCCAGTCGCCGTGGCCGATCTTGTCACGGATGAGCGCGTCGCGCGTCTGGCTGTCGGGAATGCGCAGCAGCGCCTCGGCCAGGCACATCAGCGCCACGCCTTCCTGGCTGGAGAGCGCGAATTCCTGGATCAGCGCCTCGACGCCGCCGGCACGCGGGCGGGCACGCAGCCCTTCGCTCAGGCGGCGGGCCAGCTTGTGCACGCGCGCCTGGAAGCCAGGGTCGGTCAGCGGGGAGTCCTTGGCCTGTGCCAGCAGCCAGGTGACACATTCGGGCTCGGGGCGGCGCCAGGCGGCCGTGATGGCGGCACGGCGCGGAGTCTGCGGAGACACCTGCTGGGCAAAGGCCACGAAGGGGGCCGAGGGCTCGCCCTTGACGCCCTCGGGCAGCTCCGGCGCATCGGCGCGGGGCGAGGGCAGCTGGTCGGGCGGCTCCTGTCCACGTTCGATGGCTTCCAGATAGCTGACCAGCGCCTGTCGGGTCAGCCATTGAAGACTGCGGTTGTTGCGGTCGGCAATGTTCTTCAGGCGATTGTGCAGTGCTTCATCGACCTTGATGTCGAGGGGGGGCGTGCTCACGTTTCTTGTCTCCGATGTGCCGGCATCCAGGTTGGGCGCCCACCGGCGGGTGTCGGCAGGCTTGCCGACACCCGGGGGGCTGCCCGGTCCCCTCCGGACCCGGTACAGCCAGTGCTTGGGGTCCGGACTGCGAACCCCGCCAGTAAAAATGGCAGCGTATCATTTTTTTTTAGAAATATCCTGGTGTCTCATATTCCGTAGAATCGGGGTCCCTCCGCGCGCCATGGTCAGCCATTCGTCGCGCCCGTTTTACGACCGCCCGATCCTTATTCAAGACCCTCTCGAGCATGAAGATCACCACGATCGTGTCGCTGGCCGTCGGGCTGGCAGGCTGGCAGGCCACCGTGCAGGCACGCGATGTCGTGTCGCAGGCCCGGAAGGGGGCTTCGCCGTCCGTGGCCCAGGCCTCGCCCGACACGAACATGGTGCTGATCCCGGCCAGCCAGGCCCGGGACATCCAGCGCGCCACGCGCGAGGTCTCGGACTGCGTGCGCATCGAGGACGACATGAGCCGGCTGGGGTGCTACGACGAAGTGATGGCCCGGCGACTGCCGCAGCCGGACCGGGAGCTTCCGAAGCTGAAGGCCTGGGGGCTGAGGATGCCGGCTGCCGCCGGGCAGGGCGGCCAGCAGGCAACCGACCGGGCCGCACAGCCCGTCGGCTCGGGACAGGGCGAGCGTCAGTCCGCGACAGCCAGCGGCCAGCCGGCCGGGAAGGGCATGGGCGCATCCGGCGTGCCAGGGGGCGTGCAGCTCATCCGTCTGCCCAACCTGGGGGCCAGCGATGACACCCGTGCCGACGAGAACAACGACAGTCCTCGCGGCAAGCTGCTGCTGGACGGCTCGCATGTCTCGCGGGCCGTGCAGGACGTGCGGCGCTCGCTGGGTACTGACCTGACCGACCATTGGGAACTCGACGACGACGCCAACCGCGGGCGCTTCCTGCTGCGTCCCTACAAGCCGATGTACATCTCGTTCGTGGACTGGACGACCAGCCTGAACGGGGCGCCGGGCACGCCCAACCCGCTCAACACGACCGATGCCGGCAATGCCTCGCTGGCCAACCAGGGGCGCCGCGCCGAGACCACGTTCCAGATCAGCTTCAAGTCGAAGGTGGCCGAGAACCTGTTCGGCGACAACGGTGACCTGTGGGTGGGCTACACGCAGCGCTCGATGTGGCAGATCTATACCCAGAAGCTGTCGCGCCCGTTCCGTGAGACCAACTACGAGCCCGAGGTGATGGCGGTCTTCCGCACCAACTACCGGCTGGGCGGCTGGCATGGCCGACTGGCCTCGGTCTCGCTCAACCACCATTCCAACGGCCGCTCGCTGCCCCTGTCGCGCAGCTGGAACCGCATCATCTTCCAGGCGGGCCTGGAGCGCGAGCGCTGGACCCTGCTGCTGCGGCCGTGGTGGCGCATTCCCGAAAATGCCAAGGACGACGACAACCCCGACATCAGCAATTTCTACGGACGGGGCGAAGCCGTGGCCATCTACCGTCATGGCGGCTACGAATGGGCGCTCACCGTGCGCCATTCGCTGCGGCTCAACCCTTCGCGCGGCTCGGTGGGCCTGGAACATGCCTTCCCGATCAGCAGCTACCTGAAGGCGCACGTCAACCTTTTCCATGGCTATGGCGCCAGCCTGATCGATTACAACCATCGCCAGACGCGGATCGGCATCGGGGTCTCGCTGACGCAGTGGCTCTAAGGGATCCTCTGAACAAGTCCTCGCGGCCGTCGCATTCCCGGAACGGGCGCATGACTACGTTGCCATTTATCGTCAATAGCCTTTCTATTGACGATAGCTATCGCATTGTCCTGCGTCCCGTTCTGTGTGTGACGCGCCTGCGCCTGGAACTTGTTCAGAGGAGATGCATGGGCGCGGGAACGACGTTTCCGACATGACATTTCCCTGCCAATGGCAGGGGCTATTCCGACATCGGCTGCCGACACGGGCCGCAGCAGGTACCATCGGGTCGAGAACCTTTTCCTCATTCCTTCTTTCTGGAGCGTAGCGGATACATGGTGGAATCGACGAAGAAGCAGGGAACGGCACGCCAGCTGGCCCGCTGGGTGGCCGCCGCCGCCGTGGTCGGCTTCCTGGCCGGTGGCATGGCCGGTTGCGGCTACAACGACATCCAGCGTGGCGACGAGGCCACCAAGAGCGCCTGGGCCGAGGTGCTGAGCCAGTACCAGCGTCGGGCCGACCTCATTCCCAACCTGGTCAACACGGTCAAGGGCTACGCCGCCCAGGAAAAAGAGGTGCTGCTGGGCGTGACCGAGGCGCGCTCGCGCGTGGGCCAGGTGCAGCAGCAGGCCAACCCGACCGATCCCGGTTCGCTCAAGCAGTTCGAGAGCGCCCAGGCCCAGATGAGCAGTGCGCTGTCGCGGCTGCTGGTGGTGGCCGAGCGCTATCCGGAGCTGAAGTCCGATCAGAACTTCCGTGAGCTGCAGGCCGAACTGGCTGGCACCGAGAACCGCATCACGGTGGCCCGCAAGCGCTACATCGACTCCATCAACGCCTACAACGTGCTGGTGCGTGAGTTTCCGGTCAACCTGACGGCCAAGGTGCTGGGCTATGCACCCAAGCCGCAGTTCTCGGTCGAGAACGAAGCCGCCATCAGCAAGCCGCCCACCGTCGATTTCGGCGGTGGCCAGTCAGCACCGGCCGCCCAGCCGGCGCCTGCGGCCCAGTAAGACCCGGGCTGTTGCCGGTCGGCGCCCGCCTGGCGGTGCGGCGCTGCCGGTCCCTTCCGCCGGGCGAACGCCTTCAATCCCATGAAGATGCCGAACCGTTCCGAATGCCCCGTCACCGTGCCTGACCGACCGGTGCGTGCTGGCGTGGGCGGGCGCGGCCTGCGCGCCTTCCTGCTGGCCGTGGTGCTGGTGCTCGGGATGCTGTCGATGGTGCTTCCTGCCGGGGCACAGCAGCTGCAGGCCGTGCCGAAGCTGTCCGGCCCGGTGGTCGATACCGTGGGGCTGCTGAGCCCCGACACGCGCGAAGCCCTGACCCAGCAGCTGCTGGCCCTACAGGAACGCAAGGGTAGCCAGCTGGCCGTGCTGGTGGTGGCGACCACGCAGCCCGAGCCCATCGAGGCCTATTCGATACGGGTGGCCGAGGCCTGGAAGCTGGGGCGCGGCAAGGCGGGACCTTCCGGTCAGGACGTCGATGACGGCGTGCTGCTTCTGGTGGCGCGCGATGACCGCCGCGCCCGCATCGAGGTCGGTTACGGCCTGGAAGGCGCCATTTCCGATGGCATCGCCAAGCGGATCATCGACCAGCAGCTGCTGCCGCATTTCCGGCAGCAGGACTGGGACGGGGGCGTGCAGGCAGCGGTCGACGCACTGCAGGCGCGCATCGACGGCGAGGCGCTGCCTGAACCTTCCAGGGCGGTCGATCCCTTCGACACCTGGGCCGAGGACGTGCTGCCGCTGATGTTCTTCCTGGGCATCGGCGGGGTCATCGCCTCAGGCATCATCGGGCGGTGGCTGGCCTCCATCGGTGCTGGCGGCGTCATGGGCTTCTCGGCCTTCGGCATCCTGGGTTCACCGATCGTGGCGGCCATCTGCGGCGCCGTGGTGCTGGGCTTCGTGCTGCTGGTCACGCTGGGCACGTCGCCCGGCCTGCAGCAGGTGGGTCGTCACACGTATCGCAACAACCGTCGCGGTGGCGGCTGGGGTGGCGGCCTGGGCGGTGGCGGTGGTTTCGGCGGCGGATTCGGTGGGGGTGGCGGATTCGGCGGAGGCGGCGGCTTCAGTGGCGGCGGCGGTGGTTTCGGTGGAGGAGGGGCATCCGGTGGCTGGTGATTCTGTCGACGGGTACACGCCGGGCAAGCCGGCATCCATGAAGGCCGGGCGGCGCAGTCTGGCCTGCTTCTGGCGTCACAGCGGCCTGGCCCCTGATCCGGTCGGCCGTGCCTTCGACGATGCGGCCTTCGATCGCATCGAGGCCGCCATCGTGGCCGGTGAAAGCCGTCATCGGGGCGAGATCCGCTTTGCGCTGGAGTCCCGACTGGCCTGGCATGCGCTGCGCCGCGGGCTGACGGCCCGCGAGCGGGCGCTGCAGGTGTTCGGTGAACAGCGCATCTGGGACACCGAAGAGAACACGGGCGTCCTCATCTACCTGTTGACGGCCGACCGTGCTGTCGAGATCATCGCGGATCGGCTGGTGCATCAGCGTCTGCCGGCCGGCATCTGGCAGGAGACCTGCCAGCAGATTGTCAGCACCATCAGCCACGGCAACCCGGTCGATGGCGTGGTGTCCGCCATTGAACGACTGGGCCAGGCACTGGCCGAGGCGGTGCCGGCCGTGCCGGGCCGCGCCAATCCCAACGAACTGGACGACCGTCCGATCCGCCTCTGAGGCGGTGGCGGCGTCCTCTCCCGGAGCGTCATGATTTCCGATCGTCGCCGACAGCTTTCTTCATTCCTGCTGGGGAGTGCGCTGGCCCTGCCGCTGGGCTGGATGGTCCGGGCTGCTGAGGCAGCTTCGGGGACGGCCGGTGCCGCAACATCCGGTGCGAAGCCGGCGACCGACAACGGTGCGCCCGTGCTCACCCGGCTGGCGGTGCCCGGTCTGCCGGCCGCGGCCTTCACGCTGGATTTCGATGTCTACTACGGTGACTACTCCGGCAGCGGGGTGGAGGTGGCCAGCGCCACCTATCGTTTCCAGAAGCAGGGCAATCGCTATCGGCTCGATACCGAAGCCCGCGCCAGCGGGGTGCTGGCCGTGTTCTATTCCGGCACGCTCGTGCAGGTCAGTGAAGGGGTGATGAGTGCGCAAGGCTTCGTGCCCGCGCGCTATTCCGAGAAACGGGGCCGTCGGCCCGAGCGTCGCTACCGCTTCGATGGCCCGTCACGGCACGTCCGCCAGGAAGGCGACCCGGCCATCGATTTCGCCTATCCGGATGGCACGCAGGACCGGCTCACCATCTTCTTCCAGCTGGGCCTGCTGGCCCGAGCCGATGCCCAGCGCTTCAAGCCCGGCCAGAAGTTCGTGCTGCCGCTGGCCGGCTCACGCCGCATCGACGAACCCTTCTTCCGGGTGGTGAGCCAGGAACGGATGCGCACCAACGCCGGCGAGTTCGACGCGCTGCACATCTCCGTCGAGAAGCCCGGCGATCAGGACGCGCCGCGCTTCGACATCTGGCTGGCTCCGGAGCTGAAGATGCTGCCGGTGCGCATCCGCGTGTTCGACCATGGCGGTGGCGGCAAGATCGTCGATCAGGTGCTCAGGCGCCGGCCGCAGGAGATCCGCTGAATCAGAGGATCCCCAGGGGGCTGAGCGTCGTCAGGCGAGTGTCGTCAGGCGGTCGTGCTGGTGATCGGCACCAGCAGCCAGATGGAGCCCACCAGCAGGGCAAAGCCGATCAGTTCAAGGCGGGCACGGATTCGGGGGGAGAGCTGCATCATGCTTCTGTTTCCTCCGGGATGGGTGTCGCGTCTTCCTGGACGCTCTGGGCCAGGCCGCGCGCAAAGGCGCTGGCGCTGGGCTTGTCCACGTACACGCAGCGCTTGCCGGTGCGCTTGCAGTGATCCTTCACCAGCCAGTAGGCACTGTGGCTGATGCAGCCCGCCTGGCAGATCACCAGGTCGGCGGCGGCCAGGCTGGCATCCAGCCGGTGCACGCTGTCTTCACGGCCACCGTCGTGGTGGATGAAGCGACCGCCTTTCTTCTCGACGATGCGGCGATAGATGGAGATCGCCGCGTGGCGCCCGCCCACGCACAGCACCGCACGTGAATCCAGCTGCTCGGCCGTCACCTCGCCCCGGGCCACAGCGGCCTGACGCGGGCAGCCGGTGGAAGCCGGTGCTGCCGGGGAGCCGTCTGCGGACCCGGATTCGGCTGCCTCGTCCAGCACCGGAGCCGGCTGTTCGGGGGCGGCCAGGTTGCGGCGCATGTCGACAATGCGCTGCATCAGCTCCTGGTTGCGCTCGCTCAGCCAGCGCACCTGTTCGGACAGCTCGATGCGGCTGTCCAGGTCCTCGGCGTTGCGGCGCAGGGTTTCCAGCTCTTCCTGCAGCTGGCGGATGGTGTTTTCCTTGCCGGCGTTGTCGGCGCGCAGCCGCTGCAGCTCGCCATTGAGCGCCTCGGTCTCGGCCGCTTTCTCCACCTGCAGCTGCTGATAGCGCTGGCGGGCCTTCTCGATGTCCTGCTGGCAGCGTGCGTGTTCCTCGGCCAGCGACTGGTAGCGCTCGTCCTTGTCGCGCGAGGCGGCGCTGGCGTGGTGCTGCAGCATGTGCACCTCGCGGTAGATCCGCTCCAGCGTGGCGGCATCGCAGCGCGGGTGCGTCATGCAGGCCCAGAGGCCGGCCGTGGCTTCGTTTCTGGCCACAAACTGCTTCCACTGCGCATGCAGCGCCTCGGCCGTCTTGACCGAGGACAGCTTGCGGATGGTCATGGCATAGCGCTGGTCCAGCTCCTTCTGCAGCAGCTCCGACAGCTCGCCGCGTCGGCGGCACTCGTTGACCGCGTTGACGTGCAGCTCGTAATCGTCCTCGGGCAGAGGGCTTTCCATCGTGCGGGCAGCCAGCTTGCGCAGCGTGTTCATTGACAGGCACAAGCCGACGATCGGACAGTGACAGTGTGCGGCCAGATCCCACAGCTTGCGACGACGTGATCCGTTGTCGGCCGGCAGCTTGGCGGGCTGGCGCATTGTCGGCTCGAAGTTGCTGATGTCCAGCGCGCCTTCGGTCGGATTCTTCAGGATGGCCAGGGTCGGCCGATCGCCCAGATAAAGTTCACGGTCCTGCATGGTGTGGTTCTTCTGGAAGGAAACGGGGGACCAGGGGGGCCGGTGACGGGGAAGGGCGCGGTGAGCGGAAGTGCCCGATGAGACGTCCCCTGAGACGGGGATGGGCCCGTCCTGCATGGCCGGCCCCATGCTTCGTGGTCAAGTCGTCATAGTCTACTGCTACTCATTATCATTAGCAAACTTAATCCCTTCACGGCGCCCAGGGACGCCAGGACGGTGAAAGGTGTGTGGGAGGGCTGGCGGGAAGGGTACGGGATGGCTCGGCTGTTGGCGTGGGCGGCGTGCCGGCAGCTGGGGGAGGGCGTGCGAAGGTTGTCCACCGGAGAGGCGGGTGCGGGGAGGAGGAAGGATGAGGGGGCTGGGAAAGGAAAGGGCCGCCTCGCACGTGGCGATGGCGGCCCTTGTCGTGGCGTTCACGGTCAGGGGATGCCCCCGTCGTTTCAGCCCTTCTTCTTGCCGAACGAGTCCTTCAGCGTCGTCACCCGGTTGAACACAGGCTTGTCGGCCGTGTGGTCGAAGCGGTCGGCCACGTAGTAGCCCTGACGCTCGAACTGGAACTGCTGCTCGGGCTTTGCTTCGCGGATCAGCGGTTCGGCATAGCCGATGCGTACGGTCTTCGACTCGGGGTTGATGTTCTCCAGCGGATCGCGTCCACCCGCATCCGGCTGGGCGTCCAGGAAGAGCGGCGCGAAGATGCGCAGCTCGACCGGCACGGCATCGCTGGCCGACACCCAGTGGATGTTGCCCTTGACCTTCACGCTGTCGGCGCCGGGCGTGCCCGAGCGGGTATCGGGCAGATACTCGCAGCGCACCTGCAGGATCTCGCCGTTGGCGTCGCGGTCCACGCCGGTGCAGCGCACCACGAAGCCATGGCGCAGCCGTACCATCTGGCCCGGGGTCATCCGGAAGAAGCCCTTGGGCGGGTTCTCGGCGAAGTCCTCGCGCTCGATCCACAGCTCGCGGCTTAGCTCGAAGCGACGCATGCCGCGTTCAGGGTGATGCGGATGGCGGGGCGCCTCGCAGATGATCCGCTCGGCCGGGTCCATGTTCTCGATCACCAGGCGGATGGGATCCGTGATGACGTGCAGGCGGTCGACCTCGGGGTCGAGCACCTCGCGCACCGTCTGCTCCAGCACCGCCATCTCGATCAGCTGGCTGGCCTTGGAGATGCCGGCGCGTTCGCAGAACAGCCGGATGGCGGCCGGCGGAAAACCGCGTCGGCGCAGGCCGGCGATCGTCGTCATCCGTGGATCGTCCCAGCCCGACACGATGCCCTCGTCCACCAGCGCCTTCAGCTTGCGCTTGCTGGTGATGGTGTAGGTCAGGTTCATCCGGGCGAACTCGATCTGCCGCGGCAGCGGCTCGTCCAGCATCCCCGTCTCCGCCACGCGGGCCAGCAGCCAGTCGTACAGCGGCCGGTGGTCCTCGAACTCCAGCGTGCACAGCGAATGCGTGATCCGCTCCAGCGCATCTTCCAGCGGATGTGCGTAGTCGTACATCGGGTAGATGGGCCAGGCGTCGCCGGTGCGGTGGTGGTGCGCCTTGCGGACCCGATACAGGATCGGGTCGCGCATGTTGATGTTGGGCGAGGCCATGTCGATCCGCGCCCGCAGCACCATCGAGCCATCGGGGTGCTGTCCCGCACGCATTTCCCGGAACAGGCGCAGGTTCTCTTCCACGGAGCGGCCACGGAACGGCGAGTTGCGGCCCGGCTCGGTCAGCGTGCCCCGGTTCTCGCGGATCTCGTCACCGGTCTGGCTGTCCACGTAGGCGTGGCCGGCCTCGATCAGCTTCAGCGCGATCTGGTAGAAGGTCTCGAAGTAGTCGCTGGCGTAGTAGAGGTTGCTCTCGCCATCGGGAAAGGTCCAGTCGAAGCCCAGCCAGCGCACCGAATCGATGATCGCGTCGACGTACTCCTGGTTTTCCTTCTCGGGGTTGGTGTCGTCGAAGCGCAGGTGGCAGCGTCCGCCGTAGTCGGCCGCCAGCTCGAAGTTCAGGCAGATCGACTTGGCGTGCCCGATGTGCAGGAAGCCGTTGGGCTCGGGCGGAAAGCGCGTGCGGATGCGCGCCGGATCCGCCTGGCCTGCACGCTGGATGTCAGCCGTGCCGGGCTTGCCCGCCCAGGTGCGGCCCGCCAGCTTCTGGCTGGCCAGGTCGGCATCGATGGCCTGGCGGATGAAGTTGCTGACCGTGGCGGTGTTGGCCTCGGCCGGGCGGCCGCTGGCTGCGCCGGTGTCGGCAGGGCGGCCGGCGGCCGCCCCGGAAGCATCGGATGTCTTCATTGAGTGCGTGCGCCGATCTTTCTCAGACACCCAGCAGTTCGACATCGAACAGCAGCGTGGCGTTGGGCGGAATCACGCCGCCCGCGCCGCGGGCACCGTAGCCCATGGCCGCCGGGATCAGCAGCCGACGCTTGCCGCCGACCTTCATGCCAGCCACGCCCTCGTCCCAGCCCCGGATCACTTCGCCTGCGCCCAGCGCAAAGACGAACGGCTGGTTGCGGTCACGGCTGGAGTCGAACTTGCGGCCGGCGCGACCGCCTTCGGCGGAGGCGGGATCCGCTTCCCACAGCCAGCCGGTGTAGTGCACCTTCACGCGTTTGCCGGGGACGGCCTCGTCGCCCGTGCCGACCTCGATGTCCTGGATGCCCAGGCCGTTTGCCTTGATGTCGAAACTCATTGTTCTGGCCCCTGTTCTGACTGATAAAGGGAGGGCCAGCACGGCCTTCCCGAAGGTCCAGAAGATAGCACGCCGGGCGCCGCCCCGGAGGTGTTCCGTGGGCGGCGCCCGGCGTGGTGTGCGTGCTGCTCGACGCTGGTCGGCGTGGAGACTCAGCGCGGATCGACCGTGGCCCAGCCGTGTTCGGTCCGCGGGTTCACGTAGGTGTCGTAATAATCACCCAGTGCGCTCAGCTCGGCCAGTGCGTCGAAGCTGAAGCCCTGACGGTTGCCGCGGGTGTCGATCAGCAGCTCGGAGAGCTGGCGGCGGAAGGTGGCGGGGCTGTCCCAGCTGGCCAGCAGCCGGTCCAGCATCCAGGGGTGTTCCTTGGCGCAGTGCAGCGGACGGGTCTCGGCGGGCATGCGCAGCAGGATGCGCTGGGCCTGCAGGCTGAGCTGGGCCAGCACGTCGGCCGGCACGTTCAGGGGAGCAGGGGGCTGCGGCTTGGCCTCGGGCACCACGGCCTGGAAGGCGACGGCGCGGGGGACGATGCGGGGAGCCGATTTGCTCGATTGACGAAACCAGTTGAACATAGCCGTTTGACCAGGTTGATGCCAGTCGTCGGGCGCCATCGGGCGCTTGTTCCGGGACCGGCTGTTGCGGGAGCCGCTCTTCATGCCGAATCGACCGTCAGTCTAGAAAAAGTCCAAGTGCTTCGGGAGGAATTTATTCATGTTTCAGGCGTATGACGTGGCACCGGGTGGGCAGGTGCGGGGCGACATCCGGGTGCCGGGTGACAAGTCCATCTCGCACCGCGCCATCATGCTGGGCGCGCTGGCCGAAGGCGTGACGGAAGTCCATGGCTTCCTGGAAGGGGCCGATGCCCTGGCCACGGCCCAGATCTTCCGGGCGATGGGCGTGCGCATCGACGGACCGGAGCAGGGGCAGGTGAAGGTGCATGGCGTGGGGCTGCATGGCCTGCAGGCGCCGGCCGGCGACCTGGACTGTGGCAACTCGGGCACCTCGATGCGGCTCTTGTGCGGCATTCTGGCCGGTCAGCGCTTCGCCACCCGGATGGTGGGCGATGCCAGCCTGTCGCGCCGCCCCATGCGGCGGGTGATCGATCCGCTCTCGCGGATGGGCGCACGCATCGACAGCCAGGACGGCAAGCCGCCGCTGCAGGTGCAGCCGGTGGACGGGCTCACGGCCGTGGATCTGAAGCTGGCGGTGGCCAGCGCCCAGGTGAAGTCGGCGCTGCTGCTGGCCGGGCTGTATGCCGACGGCGAGACGCGCGTCACGGAACCGGCGCCCACGCGTGACCATACCGAACGGATGCTGACGGCCTTCGGCGTCAAGGTGGGGCGTGAGGGCGCCACGGCGTCGGTGCAGGGCGGGCAGGTGCTGCGCGCGGCGCGGGTGGACGTGCCGGCCGACATTTCGTCGGCGGCCTTCTTCCTGGTGGCGGCGGCCATCTGCCCCGGATCGGATCTCGTCCTGCGTCATGTGGGCATGAACCCCACGCGTACCGGCGTGCTGCACGTGCTGCGGGCCATGGGCGCCGACATCACCGAATCCAACCCGCAGCTGGTGGGGGGCGAGCCGGTGGCCGACCTGCACGTGCGCGGTGGCCGTCTCAAGGGCATCACCATCGATCCGGCCTGGGTGCCGCTGGCCATCGACGAGTTCCCGGCGCTCTTCATCGCCGCGGCCTGCGCCGAGGGCGTGACCGAGCTGCGCGGGGCCGAAGAGCTGCGCGTGAAGGAGTCCGACCGCATCCAGGTGATGGCCGACGGTCTGGCCGCCGTGGGCCTGCCCGTCACGGTGCTGCCCGACGGCATGCGCATCGAGGGCAGGGGCGGCGAGGCGCATCCCTTTGCCGGTGGCACGGTCGAGGCCCATGGCGACCATCGCATCGCCATGTCCTTCACGGTGGCGGCGCTGCGCAGCCGCGGGCCCATCCACGTCCGCGACACGGCCAACGTCGGCACCTCCTTCCCGGGCTTCGTGGCGCTGGCCCGCTCGGTGGGGCTGGACGTGAGCGTGGCGGCAGGGGCCTGAGCAGACGGCCCGGAACCGGGGAGGCCGGGGTGGGCCCGGGCCCCTGGATTGCACCGCAGGCCCCGGCGTGTCCCGGGCGCCTGCTTGGCACGAACCGGCCTGGCTCGTGGCGGCTGGGAGCATCACGGCTCGGCGCGTGGATGCGCTCGGCAGGTGTATCCGGAGGCGGACGGTGAGACAATGAGATCTTCCCACCAAGAGGATCCACAAGGAGATCGTCATCATGTCTTCGTCGCATGCCCATTCCCATGGCCACAAGGACGCCGCGCACCATGGCATTCCCGTCATCACCATTGACGGTCCCACCGCCTCGGGCAAGGGCACGGTGGCTGCACGGGTGGCCCAGCGGTTGGGCTTTCATTATCTGGACAGCGGCGTGCTGTACCGGCTGGTGGCGATGAAGCTGGTGCAGGAGGGCGAGGACGGTGCCAACGAGGACGCCGCGGTGCGGGCGGCCCAGACGCTGGAGCCCGAGTTCCTGCCCGATGGCCGCATCATGCTGTCGGGCGAGGACGTGTCGGCCGCCATCCGCGCCGACGGCATCGGCCTGCAGGCATCGCGGCTGGCCGTGCACCCGGCCGTGCGCGAGGCGCTCAACGTGCTGCAGCACCGTGCCCGCAAGGAACCGGGGCTGGTGGCCGACGGCCGCGACATGGGCACCGTGGTCTTTCCGGATGCCCCGCTCAAGGTCTTTCTCACGGCCAGCGTGCAGGCGCGCGCCGAGCGCCGCCACAAACAGCTGTTGGAGAAGGGATTCTCTGCTACACTTGAAAAGATTTTGCATGATCTGAAGGAGCGTGACCACCGCGACGCAGGCCGCGCCGTGGCACCGCTCAAGCCCGCCGAAGACGCCTTCTGGCTCGATTCAGGCAACCTCACCGTCGACGAGACCGTCGACCGCGTGCTGGCTGCCTGGCAGGAGCGCCAGAAGGCCTGACCAGGCGGGTCTTCATTTCTGCGTCTTCGTCTTGTCGGCCGTCGTGTCCATGACGGCGGCCGCTGTCCCCGGGCTGGCGTTGCGCTCCGTCGTCCCGGGATTTCCCCCAACACCGCTGGTTTGCCGCTGTCCACATGGATGCAGCGCGGCTGGCGAGAATCTTTTGGATATCAATGAGCACTGAAGTTACCCAGAATCCGGCATCGGAAGACAGCTTTGCCGCCCTCTTCGAGGAATCCCTCAAGCGCCAGGAGATGCGGCAGGGTGAGGTGATCACCGCCGAAGTCATCCGGGTCGATCACAACTACGTGGTCGTCAACGCCGGCCTGAAATCCGAGAGCTACGTGCCGGTCGAGGAGTTCTACAACGACCGTGGCGAGCTGGAAGTTCAGGAAGGTGATTTTGTATCGGTTGCCATCGACTCGCTCGAGGACGGCTTCGGCGAAACCCGCCTGTCGCGCGATCGCGCCAAGCGCCTGGCTGCCTGGGTGCAGCTGGAACTCGCCCTGGAGTCCGGCGATCTGGTCACCGGTACGGTCACCGGCAAGGTCAAGGGCGGCCTGACCGTCATGACCAACGGTATCCGTGCTTTCCTGCCGGGTTCGCTCATCGACACCCGTCCGGTCAAGGACACCACCCCCTACGAGGGCAAGACCCTCGAGTTCAAGGTCATCAAGCTCGACCGCCGTCGCAACAACGTCGTGCTGTCGCGTCGTGCCGTCATCGAGCTGTCGCAGGGCGAGGAACGCGCCAAGCTGCTCGAGACGCTGACCGAAGGCGCCGTGGTCCAGGGCGTGGTCAAGAACATCACCGACTACGGTGCGTTCGTTGACCTGGGCGGCATTGATGGTCTGCTGCACATCACCGACATGGCATGGCGCCGTGTCCGTCACCCGACGGAAGTGCTGCAGGTCGGTCAGGAAATCACCGCCAAGGTGCTCAAGTTCGACCAGGAGAAGAACCGCGTCTCGCTGGGCATCAAGCAGCTGGGCGAGGATCCGTGGGTCGGCATCAGCCGTCGCTACCCGCAGAACACCCGCATGTTCGGCAAGGTCACCAACATCACCGACTACGGCGCGTTCGTCGAGATCGAGCCGGGCATCGAGGGTCTGGTGCACGTCTCCGAAATGGACTGGACCAACAAGAACGTCAACCCCAGCAAGGTGGTCAGCCTGGGCGACGAGGTCGAGGTCATGGTTCTGGAGATCGACGAGGATCGTCGCCGCATCTCGCTGGGCATGAAGCAGACGCACGCCAACCCGTGGCAGGAGTTCTCCGAGAACCACCGCCGCAACGACCGCGTGAAGGGCTCCATCAAGTCCATCACCGACTTCGGCGTGTTCATCGGCCTGCCGGGTGGCATCGACGGTCTGGTGCACCTGTCCGACCTGTCCTGGAACAAGTCCGGCGAAGAAGCTGTCCGCGACTTCAAGAAGGGCGACGAGGTCGAGGCCGTGGTGCTGGGCATCGATGTCGAGCGCGAGCGCATCTCGCTGGGCATCAAGCAGCTGGAAGGCGACCCGTTCACCAACTTCGCCTCCACGCATGACAAGGGCTCGGTCGTCACCGGTACCGTCACCAGCGTGGACGCCCGCGGCGCCACCATCCAGATCGAGCCGGAAGTCGAAGGCTACCTGCGTGCCTCCGAAATCTCGCGCGATCGCGTGGAAGACGCCCGCACCCACCTGAGCGAAGGTGCCACGGTCGAGTCGATGATCATCAACATCGATCGCAAGAACCGTTCGATCGCCCTGTCGATCAAGGCTCGCGAGAACGCCGATACGGCCGACGCCATGCAGCGCATGGCCGAAAGCTCGGCGGTCAGCGGCACCACCAACCTGGGTGCCCTGCTGCGTGCCAAGCTGGACAACCAGGATCGTTCCTGATCGTCCCGCACTGCCGCCCGCATCCGTCGGGCGGCAGGGAAGCCGCCAAGGATCGGCCCGCAAGGCCAGTGTCCTTGCGGTTTCCCTTCTCGGCCGGTTCTGCTGGCGGGTGGCCATCCGCCTTCCAGCAGAACCGGCCGATCTGCGCCCAGGCTCCTGAGCGCTCGCCCGTTGCGCCCGTGTGGCGGTAGGGCAGGGGTTTACCCCGTCATCCGGACAGGTGGGCCGTTGTCCACTATCATAGGCAGGTGGCATCCCCGTTTCCGGGCGAAGCTTTCACACCTCCTTCCGTTCCGGTTTCTTCCGGTTGGTTCCTTTCGGACTTTCCCGACGGCAAAAGATGGCAGTGACCGATACCCTCGACGCGGATGACCAGTCAGCTCCCGGCACGATGACCAAGTCGGAGCTGATCGCCAAGCTGGCGGAACGCTTCCCGCAGCTGGTGGCCAAGGATGCCGAATACGCCGTGCGTACCATCCTGGACGCCATGGCTCGTTCCCTGGCCGACCGGCATCGCATCGAGATCCGCGGCTTCGGCACCTTTGCGCTGTCGCATCGCCATTCCCGGATGGGGCGCAACCCCAAGTCCGGCGAACCCGTGCCGGTGCCCGAGAAACTGGTTCCCCATTTCAAACCCGGCAAGCAGTTGCGGGAAAGCGTCGACCGGGCGCTGCATGCGACCGCTTCCTGACACTTCGGTCCTTTGCCCATGCAACTCATCGCCTGGCTGATCAAAATCGTCATCTTCATCGCCCTGCTGGGGTTTGCGCTGGGCAACACCGAGGTCGTGCACCTTGGCGTGTTCGGCAAGCAGGAAGTCGGCTTCGACGCCCCGCTGGTGGTCTTCCTGCTGGGCTTCTTCGCGCTGGGCATGATCGTGGGCCTGCTCACGCTGGCGCCGCGCGTCATGCGTCAGCGTCGCCAGGTCAAGCGCCTGCGCCGCGACGTCGAGCGCCTGCAGGAAAAACTTGGCCACGTCTCTGACGACGCCACGCTCATCGGTTCTTCCAGCCGCCTGCCGGCCCCCTGATCCATGGAGTTCGAATACTGGTGGCTGCTGGCCATTCCGCTGGCGTTCGGTCTGGGCTGGGTGGCCTCGCGCCGTGAAGGGCGCCTGGACGAGCGCCCCGCAACCATGGGCAACGCCTACTTCCGGGGCGTCAATCTGCTCTTGAACGAGCAGTCCGACAAGGCCATTGACGCCTTTGTCGACGTGGTGCGCATCGAGCCCGAGGCCAGCGAACTGCACTTCGCCCTGGGTTCGCTGTTCCGCCGCCGTGGCGAGACCGACCGTGCCATCCGCGTGCACCAGAACCTGGTGGACCGCCCCGACCTGGACGACCGCACCCGTGCCCACGCCCTTTACGAGCTGGGTCTCGACTTCCTGAAGGCCGGTCTTGTCGACCGCGCCGAAGACAGCTTCAACCGGCTGCAGGGTACCGAATACGCCGAAGCCGCCTCGCGGCAGCGGCTGGAAATTGCCCAGCGCAGCCACGACTGGGAGCGCGTCGTCGACCTGGCGCGCGCCACGCCGGCCGAGCCCGGCTTCGATCCGAAACTCATCATCGCTCAGGCCTCCTGCGAGCTGGCCATGGCGGCACTGCGTGCCCGCCAGTTCGACAAGGCGCACCAGTTCGTCGTGCAGGCCCAGCAGGCGCTGCCCGATCATCCGCGTCCGCTCGTCGTCGAAGGTGAGATCGCGCTGGCTGAAGGTCAGCCGGCCGCGGCCATCGAGGCGTGGACCAAGCTGGCCGACAAGCACCCCGAGCAGGTCGAACGCGTGGTCGACCATTGGCTCAAGGCCGCCGATGCCGTGGGCGGTGACGAAGGCGTTCGCCTGGCCATTGCGCGGCTGCAGCAGCTGGATGTCGCCCAGGCACCGGAAATGCTGCGCGCCATGTCCGAGGCCATCAGCCGCCTGGATGGCAAGGCCGCTGCCGCCCAGTGGGTGCGCCAGCTGGTCAACAAGCATCCCACCCTCAGTGGCCTGCAGGTGCTGCTGTCGCTCTCACGTCGCGGCGACAAGAACGGCCCCGCCACGGTGGAAGACCTGGATGAGGACGCGCTGGCCGCCACGCTGCGCAAGCTCACCCAGCGCATGAGCCATTATGGCTGCCGTGTCTGCGGTTTCCGCGGCCAGCAGTACTACTGGCAGTGCCCGGGCTGCGGCCGCTGGGACAGCTACGGCCCGCGGCCGGGCGAGGAAAGCGTCTCCTGACCCTTCCTGCTGTTCCACACCCCTTCGCACCTCTTTGCACCTCTTCGCACCTCCTGTTGGTCGAGCATGACTCGGCCACTTGTCTGATGCGCCGGCTCCCGCCAGCGCGCTAGGCTCTCTCCCTTTGGCGTGCCGCATCCGCTCGGACGGCACGGCAGACGGGGAGTCCGCCATGCAGACCATCTTCCGGGCAGGGGCCGCCCTGTCGCCACCCACGAGCCGACTTGCCCGGCTCGTTGCCGTCCTCCGGACGTTTCTGTCGCCGTTTCTGCTGTTTCCGTGGCTGCTCGCAGGCGGTGCGTCTGCATGGGCGGCGGACCTGTCCGCGGAAGGGGCGCCAGCCCCCGTCGTGGTGGCCGCTAACGTTCCGGATGCCGTCCAAACGGGCATTCCTGGCCACGTGGAGGTTCTCGCTCAAGGCAACACTTCCGACTTGGAGGGTCTCCCCGACACATCCCCCGCTGTCGACACGGCCATCGACGCCAACCGTGCCACGGCCGAGCAGCTGCAGACCCTGCGCGGCATCGGGCCAGCCATGGCGGCACGCATCATCGCCGAGCGCGAACGTCAGCCCTTTGCCAGTCCTGACGACCTGGCTCGCCGGGTGCGCGGCGTGGGCGCACGCCGCCTGCGGCAGTGGCAGGAAGCGGGTCTTCTCGTGTCGCCCCGGCAGCCTGGGGGCGTGCAGGATCGCGCCGTGCACGGGCATCGGGGTCATGCCCGGAGCGTCGGTGCCCGGGCGGCTGATACCCAAGGAACCGAGGTCCGTGGGGCCAATGCCCAAAGTATCCATGTCCAGGGCACTCAGGCTCCGGCTGCCCCTGTTTCGGTGGGCGCCGCAACGGCTCGTCCCGGCCGCATATCGATCCCTCCGCCGCGCCATGCGGGGGCTACAGATCACCCCATCGAGGTCATCCGGGGCAACCCGCGTCTGCCCTCCCGAGCAACTACGGCGCGCCCGGGGCGCGCGACCAGGGGGCGGTCCGGGGCAGGGCGTTCCGCAGCCGGGCTGCCCTCAGCAGAGAGACCTGTAGCCGGGCTCTCAGCAGCGGTGAGATCCCCGGCAGCCCGGCTCCCAGAGGAGGCCGCTCCGGCCCGATCCCGAAGCATGCCGGCTAAAGGGGCTCGCATGGAATCCCGCTTCCAGAGCCATCGTGCGGATGATCCCTCCTGCCGCGCGCAGCGCCGGATCCATCAGCGCAGCCGCAGCGGGAAGGGCACCCAGGTCCGGCGCAGCAAGGCTCCGCCACTATTCGATGACCGCCCGCTCTTCGATTGCCACTCGATATTCGATGAGCGTTCCAGGCTGCTGCCACGGGGGTGATTCGGTGTCTCATTATTAATGGCCCCCTTGGCGGGCCATAATGTCGTCATGACCCGTGGTTCCCGAGGGGGCCGGCGTTTTCCCTAGGGATCCTCTGAACAAGTCCCTGCGGCCGTCGCATCCCCGTAACGGGCGCATGATTGCGTTGCCATTTGCTGTCAATAGCACTGCTATTGACAGCAAATATCGCCTTGTCCTGCATCCCGTTCCGTGGCGCGCCGGTTCGCGCGACTTATCCAGAGGATCCCTGGAATCCGGCGTTTTCCCTAATGCCGTCCCGGGCATTTTTTTCGACAGCGCCGCTATACTCTGATCACGCTTTCCCTTTGAACCCCCGCTGTCGTTCATCGACACAGGACCTTTCCATTACCCCCCATGAGCACAAGAACCGAATCGAACATTTCCGAATCCGGCCTCGACGAAGGGCTGGTCCTGGTCCTGAACTGTGGTTCGTCCAGCATCAAGTTCGCCTTGTACGATGCTGCCGAACATCCGCTGCCCAAGCGCCCGATGTGGAGCGGCAAGGCGGTGGACATTGGCGGCCCCAATGTCACCTACGAGGACACCGATACCCCCTGCGGCCCGCTGCGTACCGAAGATGACGGCCGCCGTCCTTATGTCGCCGCGATCGACTACATCCGTGCGCGGGTCCGCAAGCGTGTGGGTCAGCGTCGGCTCATCGGTGTGGCACACCGTGTCGTGCATGGCGGCCCCAAGTATTCGCATCCGGTGCGCATGGATGCCGAGGTGCTGGCTGACCTGAAGAGCTACATCCCGCTGGCCCCGCTGCATCAGCCCTACGCGCTGGAAGCCATTGCCGCACTGATGGATGGCGTGCCGGACTTGCCGCAGGTGGCCTGTTTCGACACCTCTTTCCACTACACCATGCCCAAGGTGGAGAAGCAGCTGGGGCTGCCGCATGAGGTCTGGGACAAGGGCCTGCGCCGCTATGGTTTCCATGGCCTGTCGTACGAGTACATGGCGCTGTCACTGCCCGAGCTCTATGGCGACATCTCCAAGGGCAAGGTCATCGTGGCCCACCTGGGCAGCGGCGCCAGCCTGTGCGCCATGGAGGACCTGAAGAGCCAGTCCACCACCATGGGCTTCTCGGTGCTCGACGGCCTGATGATGGGCACCCGTCCCGGCACGCTCGACCCTGGCGCCATCCTCTTCCTGATGGAATCGGAAAAGCTCAGCCTGAAGGACATGACCCGCATGCTGTATCACAAGTCGGGCCTGCTGGGCGTCTCCGGTCTGTCGCCCGAGCCGCGGGTGCTGCTGGCCCGCGAGAACGAGGAAGGTGAGGTCGGTGAGCGCATCCGCGACGCCATGCGCCTCTACGTGCGTCGGGTCATCCGCCAGATCGGTTCGCTCATTGCCATGATGAATGGCATCGACATGCTGGTATTCACCGCAGGTGTGGGTGAGAACAGCGCCGAGATCCGCCGTCGCATCCTGGAAGGGATGACCTACTTCGGCATCAAGGTGGACCAGGAAGCCAACAAGGCCAATGCTCCGGTCATCTCCACGCCCGACAGTGCCGTCAAGGTCGTCATCCAGCCCACCAACGAGGAATGGATCGCCGCGCGTCACGCCGTGCAACTCCTGCTGGGCAAGGAACAGCAGTGACCGACACCCCCGCATCGGGCGGGCATCCTTGGTTGCACCGGCTGGGCCTGTACGTCCGGCTGGTGCGCCTGCACAAGCCCATCGGCATTCTGCTGCTGGTCTGGCCCACGCTATGGGCGCTGTTCGTGGCCAGCCATGGCTGGG